>Ga0154812_101_pt16 | contig 14223 bp, 28 predicted proteins | sample Rifle2008BG16ft_FD_105820 | JGI IMG/M metagenome (GOLD analysis project Ga0154812, IMG submission 105820) | Candidatus Gottesmanbacteria bacterium RBG_16_52_11 | reverse complement strand
TTCCGCCGCATCACCCGGCCGGTATCCTATTCTGATAATCCTGGTATAACCGCCGGTTCTCGATGCGAACCGCTGTTTGGCGTCGGCAACCAGCAGCCGGACTACATTGGCATCGGATATCACCTTTCTGATTTCCGTCATGCCCGCGTTGCTGTCCCGCTTAACCAGCGTTACCAGATGTTCAACCAGCGGCTGGACTGCCCTGGCTTTCGTGTATGTGGTCCGGATCCGGTCGCGGATAATCAGATCACGGGCCAGGTTACGCAGCAACATGCGGCGCGCATTAGTACTCCGGGATAATTTCCTGCCGTAAACCTGATGTCTCATTGACCCAGCGACACCCCCTTCTCACGCAGTTTTTCCTCAACGATCGATAATGATTTCGTACCGAGATTTTTCACTTTCATCAGATCTGACCTTGGAGCAGCTACCATCTGGCCCACAGTTTCAATGCCCCCGTTGGCCAGAGCGTTGACGATTCTGGTCGGGATATCCAGTTCCTCTATCCTCATCTTGAGGATCTCCTCGGAAACTGCCGGTAGAGCCGATGATGTGTCCGCAGAAACTTTCATTTTGGGTTCGAAGACCTGCTGGAAGTAGGATACAAGAATTTTTGCGGCATCACCGAGGGCAGCCGTAGGAGTGATTGTGCCGTCCGTCCAAATCTCCATAACCAGCTTGTCGAGGTTTGTCATACGCCCGACACGCGTAGCTTCAACCCGATAATTGACCCGGACAACCGGGGAATACAGAGCGTCAAGCGGTATGACTCCCACTTCACTGACGCGTTTTTCTTCGGTAGTGACGTATCCGTATCCCTTGTCCGCAGTGAGCGTCATCTCCAGCTCGGATTTCTTATCAGCGAGCGTCCCCAGGACAAGTTCGGGATTTACGATTGAAACGCCAGCCGGGGGATTTATATCGCCCGCAGTAACTGCCCCCGGGCCTTTTTTGGAAAGCGTCAATGTTACAGTCTCCGCAGTGTCTTCGATGATCAGCCTGACCTTCTTAAGATTCAGTACCAGCTCGACTACATCTTCCTTGAGACCCGGTACGGTGGAAAACTGGTGCTTCACACCTTCGATCTTGAGGGAGGTTATGGCCGCACCTGGCAACGAAGACAGCAGTACGCGCCTGATGCTGTTGCCGAGCGTTTGTCCATATCCCTGTTCCAGCGGTTCAATGCTGAATTTACCGTAATGGGTATCTTCAACTTCGCTTTTTACCGTAAAATGTGGATCAACCATATTTTCATGTGAGTTTCCCGCTGATGGGTGGAAAATATTCAACACGTCAGCGCGGTCTCATCATCCCTTCTAACGAGAATAAAACTCAATGATTAACTGTTCATTTATATCTTCGTTTATATCTTCCCGTTTGGGTAATCGGGAAATCTTTCCGACCGGACCTTTTCGCAGGATCCACTCAGGCATTACCAGTGACTTGTCGTCAAGCAGCTTCTTTACCGCCGGGATCTCCAGACTTTTCTGACTGAACGAAACGGTTTCATCCACGGCCACCTGATATGACGGAATCGTCACCCGCTTCCCGTTGATGTTGACGTGACCGTGTGATACCAGTTGCCGGGCCAGCGCCCGGGTCGGAGCCAAGCCCATCCGGTACACTACGTTATCCAGCCGGCGTTCGAGAAATTCCATCAGTTTGTCGCCCGTATTTCCCTTCCATTTCTTAGCCATTCTGAAAAACCTGCGGAACTGGCGCTCCAGCATGCCGTACATCCGCTTCACTTTCTGCTTTTCCCGTAGCTGCAGACCATAGTCGGAGATTTTCCTCCGCCCCCGGTGACCGTGCTGTCCCGGCGGAATATTCAACCGTTTAAGCAGTTGGGCATGCGCTTTGGACCCGACTGACTGTGCCCCCAGGTCAAATCCTTCACGCCGTGATTGTCTGTTTTTCGGTCCGGTATAACGTGCCATATTTTTGGAAAACCAAAATTCTTAATACGAAATAAGTTCAGTAATATAAATGCTCTAATGTTTAAAAATAACTGATAAATCGGTTATTAGGATTTTGATCATTAATTCGGATTTCGATATTCGAATTTCGACATTAATACTATGTTAAATTCTCCGTTTCTTTTTCGGCCGGACACCGTTATGCGGTATCGGAGTTACATCGGCAATCAATGTAATTGCAAGTCCGACAGCCTTCAGCGCCCTAAGTGCCGCATCCCTGCCCGCACCGGGTCCCTTGATATACACCTCAACTTCCCGCAGACCCTGATCCAGGGCTTTGCGGGCAACTGCTTCAACCGCGGTCGTGGCAGCATAAGGTGTAGCCTTCCGGGCACCTTTGAATCCCACCAGCCCCGAAGAACCCCAAAATAGGGTATTGCCGTTCATATCGGTAAAAGTCACCAGGGTATTGTTAAACGTTGCCGTAATATATACTTTTCCCTGTTCCGTAACTTTGGTTTTGGTTTTACCTGCCATATGTCAGTTGGTTAATGCTGCTACTTTGTGACCGGCGTTTTTGACGATTCAAGCTTAACCCGGTCATCCTTCTTCATAGCGCCGATGGTAACCCGCTTGCCTCTCCTGGTCCTGGCATTGGAGCGGGTTCTCTGCCCCCGTGACGGCAGGTTTCGTGCATGCCGGATACCCCGGTAAGTATTGATTTCCCGCAGTCTTTTGATATTGCCGCTCACCTGCTGCCGCAAATTGCCTTCGACGGTCACGCCTTTCTCGATCACCTTGGTAATTCTGCTGATTTCCTCGTCCGTCAGGGTTTTGACTCTCCTTGACGCTTCTATCTTGGCCTGCCGGATTATCCCGTTCACATTTGACCTGCCGATGCCGTATATATACGTCAGCGCTATATCAAGTCTTTTTTCATTGGGAATGTCAACACCGGTTATACGTGCCATAGTTACCCCTGACGCTGTTTATGTTTAGGATTTTCACAGATAATAAACACCCGGCCGCGCCGGCGGACAATTTTACATTTAATGCACATCGGTTTGATACTTGCCCTGACTTTCATAAATTTCTGATAGAAGGTAACATCCGCTACTTCATCCGGTATACAATTCTGCCTTTCGTGGCGTCATAAGGCGTCATTTCAATACGCACCTTATCTCCCGGCATTATCCGGATATAATGCAGCCGCATCTTACCGGATAAATGGCAAAGTACGATTCTGCCGTTCGGCAGTTTAATCCGGAATAACGTATTCGGCAGGCATTCGGTAACTTCACCTTCTATCTCGATATTCCCCTGATGAGCCATAATAACAAACTTCTGCAGAGGCTAATGCTCCGGTCAGGGTTAATCCTTCCGTTCCCCTATTCATAACAGGGTCCGTCCCACCCTTGTCCGCTGCTTCACGCCTTCTGACCGGCACGGTTCGCTGCGTAAAATGTTTTCCGTGCATATCTACGGGATTCGTCTCCGGTAAATATACAAATCCACAAAAAAGATTCCCTCCCCTTATACACTGCCGGGGCGGAACCTCTTGCGATGAACCTAAAATACCGACTTAATCAACCTAAACAAATCAAAATCGGATGTCCGTAATTGTACCGTATACTCAGCTTTGGGTCAATATCACAGGCCCGGCAGGGGTAACGGCGACAGTATGTTCAAATACAGCCGATAAGGATTTATCCCGGGTGGCAATCGTCCACCCGTCGTCATTTGCGTAGACGACATTCCCCCTGCCGAGGGCGTAAATCACTTCTATCGCCAGCGTCATACCGGGAGTTATTTCTGCAGTCTTTTCCCTTTTCTCACGGACAATTCCCGGGATCTGGGGTTCTTCATGCAGCTTCCGGCCGACTCCGTGGCCTACCAGACTCGCTACCACGCTGTAACCGGCTGACTCGACACCGTTTTGTATGGTACGGGATATGTCACCGATCCGGTTGCCGGCCTTCGCTGCCCGGATGGCTGCGTCTAAAATTTTTTCTCCGGTATTTAAGAAACTCAGAGTTGCTGCCGGAATATCACCGTTTTTCTTTATCCCGCTTACGGGCAGGGACCATGCCGTATCCGTATGGAACCCACCGTAAATCATCCCGATATCAATAGTCAGGACATCACCGGCCTTCAGGGTATAATTCCTGGGTATCCCGTGAACGACTTCACTGTTGACACATAAGCAGGTTGCCCATCTGTAGTCTTCAACAGTCGTGAATGAAGGCTTGCCACCCTCAGACCTGATCAGCTCCGTGGCCTGTTTTTCGATATCCAGCAGGTTGGTACCTGCATTTGCCATCCTGACAAGCTTTTGTCTGATCAGCCCGAGTTTTTTGCCGCCTTCAGACATGACGGCAACATCCGCATCCGATTTAAGGTCAATCATGTTTGAGAAAAGTCCGGTAAAAATTTTCCAGCCGGAGCGTAAGTTCGCTGCTTCCCGAGTCATTCACGATAAGGTGGTCGCATATGGCGATGGGGCCTCCTTTATTAAGGTACTCGATTTCGGCTACATCACGCGAACGGGCGGTTTCCGGTGTCAGCGGCCGGACTTTCCGGTTTGCCAGCCGGGAATATCTCGTTTTCGGCGGCGCCCAGATACACAGAAGAACAAGTCCCGGAAACCGGGACGACAAATAAATATACTCCTCCCATGAATACAAGCCGTCCAGTATGATTACGCGGCTTTTCCGGGCGGCATCCCGGATCCTGGGTTCAATCTTGACCGCCATTGCCTCCATACCCAGGTCCTGACGCAGTTTTTCACGGTACCAGCGCTCGTTCTTCTCATTCTTTTCCAGACCATGCTCAGCCAGTCCGATGTCTACCTGGTCACCGAACCTCAGTACCGGCAGGCCCTTACTGCGGAAAAATTCAGCCGTGACAGACTTGCCCGAACCGGGCATTCCGACAATTGCCAGCAGCTTCAGATTTTCCTGATCCATAAGGGAAATGCCGAATCCGTCAGGATGTGCCGAAACTTTTTACGATTTCCTGATGCACCCCTTCAATCGACTGTTCGGCGTTTATTTCTGTGAGGACTCCCTTGCTGCGGTAGTACTCAAGTACTTCCCGTTCGCTTTCTTTGTATATCTGGAGCCGGCTTTGAATGCGCTCCGGCGAATCATGCAGCTCCGTACTGCCGGGGTGCAGCGGCCGGGCACGCTTCAGCAGCCGCTTCAGCGACTCCGCTTCGGATATACTCAGGTATATCACATGTTCGATCCGATAACCGTATTTGTCCAGCTTATCGTCCAGGAATTTCGCCTGTTCGATATTCCTGGGAAATCCGTCCATGATCCAGCCGCCCAGAGCGTCGGGTTCCTTCAGACGCCATTTCCATAAAACAAACATTTCGCTGTCGGCAACGTATTTTCCCTCGGCCAGTGCAGCCCGGCAAACCTCCCCGATTATACCTTTGTCGTTTGCTGCAGCATCACGGACCAGATCGCCTGACGTCAGAATAGACAAAGATAATTTATCACTCAGCAGTTTAGCCTGGGTTCCTTTGCCTGAACCCTCAGGACCGTAAAAAACAACATGCATATGAATCAATTCAAAACCCAAAAAAAGTCAAAGGTCAATAAATTATTGAAATTTGCTTCCGGATTTTAATTACTCCTTCAGAAAACCTTCATAATTACGCATCACCAGCTGCGCTTCAAGGGTTTTAACAGTTTCCAGTACAACCGACACCACGATTAGGACTCCGGTCCCGCCGACAAGTAAAGTCGTAACGCCGGTAGCGCCCCTGGCCAGTGACGGAAGAACGGCAATCAGGCCTAAAAACAATGCCCCGGCCAGGGTAATTCTGGTCAGTATGTAGTTGAGGTATTGGGCAGTCGGTGTACCCGGCCGGATACCGGGAATAAAACCGCCGTATTTCTGAATTTCGCCGGCGATCTTCTGGGGATTAAACGTAATCGCTGTGTAAAAATAGGTGAATCCGATAACCAGAAAGAAGTAAATCAGATTATATGTAGCGCTGGAAGGATTGAAAAGACCCGAAAGGGTACGGCCGAAAGATGATACGGGGGCACTCTGTACCTGCTGCAGGAATCCGCCTAAAAGCGACGGCAACAGTACCAGCGAAACGGCGAATATTATCGGTATGACGCCTGCCTGATTAATTCGAAGCGGCAGGTATGAAGTGGCACCACCGTAAACCTTATTTCCGCGGACCCTGCGGGCATACTGTACCGGAACCTTACGGACGGCCTCATTCACCAGAACCGTCGCGGCAACGACGGCCACAGCCAACCCGGCGAAAAGCAGGTAGCTGGTAGCACTTTCTGCAGTAACGGCAGTAAAGGATTGGGAAAATGCCACCGGCAGACGCCCGACGATACCGGCAAATATCAGAAGCGAAATGCCGTTACCGATGCCGTATTCCGTAATGAGTTCACCGAGCCACATAACGAAAATCGTTCCCGCAGTCATCGTGACAATCATGGATAACAGGGTCAGGGGTGAAACCGTCTGGACTATGCCCTGGTTCCGGAGCAGCGCCAGCATGCCGACGGACTGCAGGGCGGCAAGCGGTACGGTCAGCATCCGGGTATACTGGTTAATCCGTTCCCTGCCGTAATCTCCTTCCTTCTGTAACTCCTCGAGTTTAGGGAATACGATCGTCAGAAGCTGCAGGATGATGGATGCATTGATGTAGGGGTTAAGCCCCAGTGCCGTAACCGCGAAATTCACGAGCGTCCCGCCGGAAAATATATCAAGGAGTCCCAGGAACTGATTGGCCGAAAAAAGTGCCGCCAGTTTTTCCCTGTCGATTCCGGGTACCGGTATGTGGGCAAACAGCCGGAATACGAGAAAAATCAGGGCGGTAATCAGGATCTTCCGCTTAAGTACCGGTGTTTTCCAGCTGTTAACGAGTGGCGCGAGAAAATTCGTCATGCTGATACGGTTCCGCCTGCCGCAATGATCACCGACCTGGCTTTTTCGCTGACAGGCACCTCAACGCGGAGAGCTACTTCCAGTTTACCACTGCCGACTATTTTTATCCTTTTCGTGTTATCAGCGACTATCCCCAGGCTGATCAGAGACTTCAGAGTAACCGCAGTATCCTTCGGTAATGAATTAAGTGCACTGACTTGTACCGGCCTGACTTTCCGGCCTGCCCGCTTCACTGAGGAACTGTTTTTCCCTTTTCCCCTCAGAAGCGGCAGCCTTTTGACCAGAGGCAGCTGGCCGCCCTCAAATCCCGGCCGGATCGAATCCCGGGCTTTCTGTCCCTTGGTTCCGCGCCCGCCGGTCTTGCCTTTGCCGGATCCGTAACCCCTTCCGGTACGTTTCCGGCTTCTGTGGGATATCGACGGCATGCCTGATAATGAAATTCCTGACGACATATTTTGTTTATTCTGCACTGCGCGCCCGCTTAAGATGCCTTAGAGCTTCCAGTGTCGCATATACGTTGGATGCCTGGTTTTTACTGCCGAGAATTTTTGAAACGATATCCCGGATGCCGGCTGCTTCGACCACCGCCCGGACCGCTCCGCCGGCAATGACCCCGGTACCCGGAGGAGCCGGTTTCAGCATTATTTTGGCTGCTCCCAGCTTGATATTGATTTGGTGCGGGATGGTTTTCCGGTGCATCGGTACGTTTATCAGATGCTTTTTGGCGTACGTAACAGCTTTGCGGACGGCGGATGATACGTCCGGAGCGCCCCCCAAACCGACTCCTACCCGGCCTTTTTTATCCCCGACAACTACCAGAACGCTGAATCCGATTTTATTGCCGCCTTTGGTTTTCTTCGATACCCGGTTCACCTGAATCACTTTTTCATCGTATTCCTTAACTGACTGTTGCATCATACCTTAATCCCCCCTTCACGAAGTGCGTCCGCAAATGCCTTCACCACGCCGTGGTATTTATTGCTGCCCCGGTCAAAAACAACTGACTTAAATTTCCTCCCGGCCAGCGCTTTAGCAGACCTGGCTCCCAGTTCTTTCGCGGCTTCAGTGTTTTTACCTTTTCCGGTCAGACCCATAATCACCTGGCCGGTGTCGTCATCAACCGCCTGGGCGTAAAGTGTATAACCGCTGCGCCTTAGGACGAGCCGCGGCCTGATTTTCGTACCGCTGATTTTCATCCGGACCCTCTTAGCCCGCTCAATCCTGTGTTGTACGCTGTTTTTTACCATATTTACGTACCCTTTCTATTTGCCTACGGAACCTCCGACGGCTTTGGCTTTACCGGCTTTTTTGCGGATATATTCACCGGCATACCTGATGCCTTTGCCTTTATAAGGTTCCGGCTTTTTGACTTCCCTGATTTTCGCCGCGATTTCACCGACAGCCTGTTTATCAGTCCCGCTGACAACAATCTTACCTTCCTTAATTGTAAATGTTATTCCGGCGGGCGGTTCTATATTTACCGGATGCGAAAAACCGACATTTAATACCAAAGTTGTGCCGTTTAAGGTTGCCCGGTAACCGACGCCGACGAGCTCGAGTGTCTTGGTCCACCCCTCGGAGACGCCCTTAACCATATTGGCTATCTGGGCTCTGACCAGTCCGTGAAGAGCAGATCCCTGCGCCGGTGTTTTGTGCTGTACTTTGACGGTACTGCCGCTGACGGTAACCGTGATGCCTGGGGGAACTGCGAATTCCAGATTTCCTTTGGCACCTTTCACTGCTACCGAGTCACCCCGCACGGCAAGCTCAACTCCTGAAGGGACTGAAATTGGCGTATTTCCTATCCTGGACATATATTCTCCTAACACCGGTTACCACAATTCACAGACCAATTCTCCGCCGACACCCAGTTTTTTTGCCTCCCTGCCCGTCATGATACCTTTGGGAGTTGAGACGATTGCCACTCCCAGCCCGCTCAGCACCCGGGGTATGGATCGCTTGTTCACATAGACCCTCAGTCCGGGCTTACTTTTCCGTTTGATATCCGTAATTACCGGCTCTTTGCCGTTGTAACGCAGGGTTATCACCAGCTGGGATTTCGGATCGGTCCCGGTCTTTTCAACGGATTCGAGAAATCCTTCCTGACGGATGACTTCAGCCACCCGCTGACGCAGTTTTGAATGCGGCAGGACCACCCGGCTTTTACCGGCAAGGGTTGCGTTTTTGATCTGGGCCAGCATGTCTCCGATCGGATCATTTACCATATTTTTCTTCTCACCAGGATGCTTTTATTACTCCCGGCAATTCCCCCTTATGCGCCAGACGCCTGAAACAGATTCTGCAGATGCCGAATTTCCCCATATATGCCCGCGCCCTGCCGCAGAGTGAACACCGGTGCACATTGCGGACCGGATACTTTTGCTTCCTGTGGAATTTGACTACATCCGATGTTTTTGCCATAGAACCTACGCAGTTTATTTCTGCTCTCCCCTTTCTTTTGCCAACGGCAACCCCAATAACTCTAAAAGCCGTATGGCTGTCCGGTCATCGCGGGTACTGGTTACAAACGTAATTTCGAATCCCCGGATGCGGTCAACCAGCCGAAAATCAAGTTCCGGAAATATCGTCTGTTCGGAAAGCCCCAGAGTATAATTTCCGTTTCCGTCGAAACCGTTTCTCGGTACGCCCCGGAAATCCCTGACTCTGGGAAGAGCCACGCTGGTCAGCCGGGTCAGAAAATCATACATTCTCCGGCCGCGGAGCGTCACTTTCAGTCCGATGGCGTCACCGGCACGCAATTTGAAAGACGAAATTGCCTTCCTGGCACGTGTCACCTCCGGCCTCTGACCGGTTATGACGGCCAGCTGCTCGCTCATTGAATCCATCACCTTTTTGTCAGCCAGCGCCTGCCCTAAACCGCAATTGATGACGATTTTGGTCAGCTGCGGCACTGCCATTATATTTCCGATCTTCAGGCTTTTCTGAAGGTCCGGTATTACTTTTTCCCGATAGATATCCCTGGTCATCAGCATATTCAGATGCGCTGTTCGCATTTTCTGCAGATCCTGTACTTCTCATCACCGGCAATCATATAACCAATCCGGGTCACCTGGCTGCATTTGGGGCAGACTAGGCTGACCTTCGAAACGGCCAGTGGCCGGGAAAAATCAATAATTCCGCCGGGATGACGTTCATCCCGTTTTTTCGCATGCCTTTTATACATGTTTGTTCCCGGTACCAGAACCGTATTGCTGCCCAGAAACACTTTTTCGATTTTCCCTTTCCGGCCTTTATCCTTGCCTCCGGTAATAACAACGTTGTCACCTTTTCTGAGTTTCATATCAGTATACTTCCTGCGCCATGCTGGCGATTTTATCAAATCCCAACTCCTTAATTTCCCGGGCCACCGGACCGAATATCCTGGTCCCCCGGGGATTTTTATCCCGCGGATTATCAATGACCACTCCGGCGTTATCATCAAAACGGATATACGAACCGTCGCTTCTGCGGAATTCCTTCCTGGTCCGGACTATTACAACCTTAACCAGCTCATCGTCCTTGACGGTACCGTACGGATCAGCCTTTTTTACCACGCACTGAACGATATCGCCGATTCTCGCGAATTTAATCTTGGATGCGCCGTAAATATGGATGATAACCATATGTTGGGCGCCGGAATTATCCGCTGGTGTCAATGATGTTCGCCGCTGTACCATATATTATTTAGTGATTTTTTCCGCTATCCGGTAATATTTGGTTCTGGACATGGGTCTTACCGGCAGAATCAGAACCTTGTCTCCGACTTTCAGATCGTTCAGCAGGTTATGCGCGGCATACCGCCTGGTCCGGCGGACAGTCTTTTTGTATATGGGATGCCGCTTAATGGACATAACTTCCACGATTGCCGTCTGCTTCTGTCTGACAGATACGACACTTCCGGTCAGTCCTTTTTGGATAATTCCTTCCTTTTTTTGATTATTTTTCATGAGTCAGCTCCTTTTCCCTTAACAAAGTCAAAATAACCGCAAGTTTGCGCCTCATGGCGCGCTGCTCGCGGAGATTTTTAGGCGGATTAGTATACCGGCTGACGTGCATTTGGGCAAGCTTATCCGATAACGCCGCAGCGTTTCTGATTAACTCATCCTTGTCGGATGCTTTCAGTGCCGTCTTTTCCTTATTTTTCATATCAATTATTTAGTAACAAACCTTGAGCTGACAGGCAGTTTGGCTCCTGCAAGCCGCATTGCTTCGCGGGCGACCGGTTCGGCGACTCCTGACATCTCGAACATGACTCTGCCCGGCCTGACTACTGCAACATACTCATGGACGTCTCCCTTGCCGCTGCCCATCCGTGTTTCCGGTGGTTTTTTAGTAATCGGCTTATCGGGAAACACCCGGATCCATACCCGACCTCCGCGTTTTATGAAATGCGTCATCGCCCGTCTGGCTGACTCTATCTGCCGGCTGGATACCCATCCCGCCGATAAAGCCTGAAGTCCGAATTCGCCGAAATCAATTTCACTGCCCCTGATCGATACCCCCCGGCGTTTTCCGCGGAACTGTTTTCTGTGTTTGGCACGTTTCGGCGCTAACATAAATTATTTCCCCGGATTATGACGGTTTTCTGCAAATCCAGACTTTCACTCCGACATACCCTGATTTAGTCAGTGAAGGCGTTTCAGCGTAATCAATATCCTCCCGCAAAGTCGATAAGGGCACGCTGCCCTGCTGGTATTTCTCCCGGCGCGCAATTTCGGCTCCGGCGATACGGCCAGCCAGAACGACTTTTACGCCTTTGGCACCTGCCGACATTACCCGGTCAACCGCCTGCAGTGTCACCCGTTTATGCGGAAGCCTTTTAGCGATCTGTTCGGCGATATTAGTAGCCACAATCTGTGCATTCAGATTCGGCTCTTTTACCGGTTCAACTACCAATTCAATTTTGGTCTTGCCGGTTTCGCTTTTCTGCGGTCCCCGCTGACTCAATTCAATACGGGAAATAAACCTGGTGATGAATTTTTTTATGTCCTCTAGCCCGCTGCCTCCGCGTCCAATTACGACTCCCGGCCGGGAAACGTACAGTATGATTTTGATTTTGTTAATCGACCGTTCAATATCAACCTGTGCCAATCCGGCATTTTTCAGCCTATCCCGGAGTACACTCCGCAATCTGACATCTGACAGCAACAGATCCTTATAGTATTTTTCCGGAGCATACCAACGTGATGTCCACGTATATAACGGCCCGAGCCGGAAACCCTTAGGATGAATTTTTTGTCCCATACAGTTTTTTACGACGCTTTAGTCAAGTAATCCTGTATTCATGACTTCGGGCTTTGTCCGGCCATGACCCAGGACATGCAATGCTAATAAGTTTACGCCGGTTTTACCTCCTCTTTACGCTTGGCATCCGCCTCCGGGTACGTATCATCACTGAGAACGATTCTGATATGCGTCATGCGTTTTTTATAACCGTGTGCGCTTCCGCGCGCAACGGCACGCCAGCGTTTCATCGCCGGACCACCCATAACCTCTATCTCATCAATCATCAGCTGTGATCCGGCATTTGCCGTTTTGGCATTAGCCATCGCCGATGCCAGAACTCCGGAAATCATCTTTGCTGCCCTCCGGGGCATCCGTTCAAGCTGCTGCCGGGCAACCTCAGCCGGCATCCGCCGGATGGAATCGGCAACCAGCCGGACCTTCCGGGTGCTGATTCGCAGATATTTTGCCGTTGCCTGAAACTTCATATATTTCCCTTCCCTACGTCTTATCCATTGTCCGTTTGGTGACCTGACCATGACCACGGAAGGTCCGGGTCGGAGAAAATTCACCCAGCCTGTGCCCGACCATGGCTTCGGTAATAAATACTTCTGTAAACACCCGACCGTTATGAACGGCAATTTTATGACCGACAAAATCCGGCGGAATCTGACATGCTCTGGACCAGGTTTTGACCGGTGACCGGTCACCGCCGGCTTTCTGTTTCATTATTTTTACAAGTAACCGCTGATCTATATAAGGGCCTTTTTTACTGCTTCGGGCCATAGTTATTTTCTCCTTTTGACTATCACTGCATTGCTGTATTTTGTGCGCTTCCGGGTTTTTTTGCCGAGCGTCCGTTTACCCCACGGAGATTTAGGTGACGGCAATCCGATACCGCTTCTGCCTTCTCCTCCTCCGTGCGGATGGGAACGCGGATTCTGCGCTACACCGCGGACAGTTGGTCTGATTCCCATCCTGCGGGCCCGGCCGGCTGTACCGATTATCTGATTCTTCCAGTCAGAATTGCCGATCCTGCCGATCGTTGCGGCACACTGCTCATGGAATAACCGGATTTCACCGGACGGCATCTTAATGTGGATGACCCCGCCTTCCTTTGCCAAAACAGTTGCCCAGGTGCCGGCTGACCTGACTACCTGGCCACCCCTGCCAGGTCTGATTTCCAGATTGTGAATCTCGGTTCCGATCGGAATGAACCGGAGCTGCATACTGTTGCCGACCCTAATGGACACATCGCTGCCGCTTTCGACTTTCTGACCGACAACGAGTCCTTCGGGTGCTAAAATATACCGTTTTTCACCGTCACCATATTGAAGCAGTGCAATCCCGGAAGTCCGGTTGGGGTCGTATTCCAGTGCGACGACTTTTGCTGGTATCCCGGCCTTTTCCCGCTTCCAGTCTATCGTCCGGTAAAACCGCTTCTGCCTGCCGCCCTGGTGCCGCACGGCAACATGACCGGCACTGTCACGTCCCGATTGTTTCGGTAGGATTTGTCTTAACTGTTTAAGTACGGTATTCATATTCTGTCAGCAGATTAATGTCACTTTTTTTCATCCGCCTGTCCGATCTGAAATGCATCGATGGTCTGTCCGTCAGCGAGCCTTACGAATGCCTTTTTCCAGTCGGGCTTGCGGATTACGGACCGACGCTTGCCGGTTCTCCTGGATTTACCGTGCATAATTACGGTCCGGACTTCCCTGACCGACACTTTGTACATCCCTGCGACCGATCCGGCAATCCGGCGTTTATCTGCCTGCGCGTCTACTTCGAAGGTAAACACGCCCCGTGAGGCAAGCTGCATGGTTTTTTCGGTCAGTATCGGTTTTTTCAGCACTGAATTCATATGATTATTTCAACAGAGTTTCTTTCAGCTCGCCTATCGCCTCCCGCGTTATGACTACCATCTGCTGCGACATCACGGCATAGGTATTCAGGGAGCGCGCCGGCAATGTCAGGCAGTCAGGAATATTGCGCGATGCGCGGACAACTCCATCAGCCCCGCTTTTCGTCAGAAGTAAAACCGACATGTCCGGTGCTACCAGACCCAGGGTCCGGGCCATCAATTTAGTCTTCGGCTGTATTGATTCGATCCCGGCTACGACAACCAGCCTGCCTTCCCTGAGCCGGCTTGTCAGTG
>Ga0154812_111_pt3 | contig 14362 bp, 12 predicted proteins | sample Rifle2008BG16ft_FD_105820 | JGI IMG/M metagenome (GOLD analysis project Ga0154812, IMG submission 105820) | Candidatus Gottesmanbacteria bacterium RBG_16_52_11 | reverse complement strand
TGCCGCAGCCGGCGGTGCAGACGCAATTATCCGCAATGCCTTTTTCAGCATCCCCGGCGGCAACTCGCAGTCATCATCAAATGCGAAAACCCACGGTGCCCGGGCCTTGCGGAAACCGGCATTATACCCGGCGACTCCCCGGTTCCCTCCCATAAGCAATACCGCGGTATCCCTGAAATATCTGCCTGGACTCAACTCAGTTTTTGTATTTACCACAATTATGACTTCAACCGGAATCCTCGCTTGTTTTGATTGGATCCGAATCGACCTGACCGCATTTACCAGTTGGGGCATCCGGTTTCCGGTTGTCAGGATGACGAAACTGATAACCGGTTTAGTACTTCGCATATTTATTACCTATTGCCGGTCAGGGAAATCCTCAAAAGCCTGACGGAAAATCCCGTCCCAGGTGTTCTTCCCGGCCCACGCGAGAATCCGGCGGCGCAGGCTCCGGTAATCCGTGTCACTCATTCGGAAAATATTCTGCACCGTCCGGGTAAATTCCCCAATGTCATTTCCGCAGCGGTATATGAATTTTGCCTGATTTTCTACTCGCTCCGTGCCGGCTGATACGGTGGTGATTACAGGCAGCCCAGCAGACAGATAACTTTTGATTTTACCGGAATCAGTTCTGGAACTGTACGAATGATCCTGACTGTACATGGCAACGCCGATACCGGATCTAGCCAGTTTCCGGATAATCTTATTTTCGTCTTTCACATACCCGTAAAGCCGGATGGCGTATTTAAGTCTGAGCCGTTTAACTTTACTCACCAGCTGATTCTGATAAGGTCCAGCTCCGATGATATGCAGCTGGCAATCCGGGTATTGCCTGATGAGCCCCGGCATGGATTCAATCACTATATCCAGACCCTGTTCCTGCCTGATGATTCCAAGATACACCAAATCCCTTCTCCTGATTTGGTTTGACGGCAGTAGTTTGCCGGACGGGTCAGATCCGTGCGGCACAACTTGCTGATGTACAAACGTCTTGCCCCAGATTTGCATCCGGTAAGCTATCATTGACCCTGAAAAATTCCAGGTAGTATCGGCAAAACGGGCAGCAAAACGGTCAAGCTCCCGATAAATCCGGCGCACCCAATTACTCCCGAAACGCATATCGGCGAAATCGATAACATAGTAGATAACAAACCGTGTGCATTTGATAAACCTTAATAGTATGCCTACGACTGTATTCAGATTCCCGGCGCCGAAAAAGTAATCGCTTTTTCCGAAACCTAAACGGATGGTCCAGTATATGGTCAGAATACTGTCGGCGATATACTGAAATAATTCGGGAAGTTGATACACCGGAAAACTCACCCGTCTGGCTAGTCGACCGTTCTCCCAAACCTCAAAGTATGAGGACTTAACGGGATTATCGGTTATGTACCGGTTTCTGTGGCCGATGAACAGTAGCCGTTCGCATCCCTGCCGGATAAGGAAATCACGCAGACGGTGAGGAGGGCCCGGCGTCCAGTCATGGCAGACGATGACACACGACTTTGGCATACTGACGGACACTTTTTCTTCCTGATGAGGTTTTTTGATCATTATCCGCGGTATTGCCCGAGATACAAGTCAGCCTGGTACTCTAAGTACATTCGTATCACCGGGTCGTCTATTAACGTTTCCTGCAGTCTGATTGAATAATAACTGCGTTATCCGTAACAATATTTAAAATATTTTCAAAAGAATATATAAAACTACATAAGCGGACACCAAAATTAAACTTGCCATTAATCCTTTTTCAAGCGCCGATTGCGGCAAATATTTTAAATCTAGTGAATTCACACCAGAAGGAACATCAAAGACATTCAAATTGTCCACCGAACGACGTGGCTTGATAATGCCATCCTCTGTGACCGCCGACCAATACGGATCATACCGCTCGGATAATGTTAATTCTCTGACCGTGTCTGCAGGTGGAATGTTTACTCTAAAATGTGTGGAATTTATGCGTTGGTAAACCAGGTCCGACTGATATCCCAGATAAATATGATTGTCCCAAGAGTAGGTTTCCCATACCGGTAACCGGCCAATATTATCAATTCTCCTCAACCATGGAATTGAGTCTAATGCAGCCACGGTTTCATTAAATTTTTCAGGATCAAATACCCGGTCTTTGACGAAGATATCACCTTCAGAATCCAAGGGAACGATTACATACCGGACGGACCAGTGCTGCACCGTCTCCTTTGCAGCCGAACTCGTAAGCCAGGAAATAACTGCTGAGCTGCTTGATACATCTAATGCTTCAGACAAATCAACTGCCGGGTGTGTTACGGAACGGAAAGCATAACGTTGTACCATGGGAACCCATAGTGTCCGGAAATATTCGTTGACATTGGTTAGTTTTGTTGCCAGTATTCCGTATTCCGGAGATATTTCTCTTTGAGCAAACGTACCCGTCAGCGTGCCTGTTATTGCCTGCCGAACTGTGAACAACCAGATAACAGTGAAAGTTAATACTGTCGCTATGGCGATTAAACTGTCGGGTATGTTCGGCAAAAATGCCCGGATTATTCTCCGGATTGCCGCTGACCTGTATATCCCTCTGACAGCAAATGGAATTAGCACCGAATACGATAACACGATTAGCACATACCATTTTGTCGGATCACGGAACATGACGAATCCCGGAATTACGGAGAAAAGCCAAATATATATGAATCCGAACGGTTCTTTCGTTCCTTTTGCCAAGAAAGTACCCGTTACTGAAATGATAATTAACACTGGAATTAACCAAGTTACCATCTTGTCTCTTCCGACTCTATTTCTGAACGAAATATTAAATAAAAGCGCGGAGTATGCAATTATCGGAATAAGCAGAAACTCCGGTCTCAGAAAATAGGTTTTGCCGAAAATATTTTCCGGCCAGTTGGGGTGTAGCAACGAAATGGCATTGCTGAAATCCGCAAAACTGAAAAAACGCACTGCGGCAGAAGACGTATGGGCGCTGCTGAATGCTCCCGATCCCGTTGACGGATAAACAAGGGTCGGATATAACCAATACAGATTTCCCGCAATAAATACGCCACCGGAAAATATTGCTGTTCGAACTGTGTGCCAGATATTTCTGAATGATAAACCGGCAGCAGCCAAACGGATGATCAAAAGCCAGCCATAGACCAGAAACATAATATATGCAATTCTCAAATCAATATTACTTAACACCAGCAGCAGCAAACCGCACCAAATACTATTTTTCACATCAGTGCGGAACGAAGTAACCGAAAGATCGCTAATCGTATTCCGGATCAATTCGGTAGCAATTATAAAAGCCAGCGCATACGCAATCATTATGGTCCGCTGTCCTCCGGCGGTAACCATTAGGATATACGAATTGGACGCTATAACTAAGGCCGACACGTACGTTTGATGAAGTGAAAAACGAAATACCGTTGATATGCGATATATACCAAGACATAGCAGGATTAAATATAGGACAAAGTAAGGAAAAACATTAGATTCCGGAAAATTTCCCAATATACTGCCGGCTAAACGGGGAAAAGTATTAATAATATGAAGCCAAGCGACAGAATAAGAAGGTTCACCTAATCCGGTTGAGCTGTAACTGTCCCAACTGGATGGAATCAACTGGTATTCAAACTGGTCGTTCCACGGGCTAATTCCAATATCACCCGCATATAGATTACCGGAAAGCCAAAAACGGTATATAAACAATACAATTAATATTGCTACTCCTAACACCGTCAGTCTTTTACCGATTGTTCCTGTGGCTAGCTGTTTACCTTCAGTAATTGTCATAAAATTGAATGCTTTACAATGGTATACGTTCCCGATACTTCAAGATAATATTCCTGACGTATATTATCATTGCAAATAGCTGCCCTGCTATGAAAACCGGGTCTTTCCGCTTGAGAGCATAGATGAGAATTAGAACCGATCCGATAATACTCAGATACCAAAAAATCATCGGCAACACACTCTTTTTCTGCTTTTCCGAAACGATCCATTGGACAATAAACCTAAGAAAAAATACGAACTGGGCAAAGAAGCCGAATAATACCCATGGATCATGAAACATATCAAAAGGTAATACTTTATAGATACATCATCCGATATTCGGTCATTACCTATTTAGCAATAATACGTTTCATCGGTGAAAAGAGCACTTTCTCAGTCCAGAGTATAAAAAAACTCATAATATAAGTAGTCGTAAGATAGAAAATAATTGACAAAAATAAGGGTGCGATTTGCTTATAAATATGTAAAACGGGAAGTAACGGATAATGAATCAGGTATGCCGGGAAAGACATTTCGGAAAGATGTGATATTATTTTACGAAATCGTAAGGAGCCAAAATTATACTTTAATACAGTAACAAAGACTTTTCTTCTTGCAAGATATATTCCGAGACAAAATTCAAAAATTCTGTTCGTGATTAACCAATCAAGCGGACGGTTAGGCAGTATATCGAGCGTACCTGTGACTATCCTACTTAATATGCTGACAAGAAACATAAACAGGAATGTACTTACCGGGTATTTGCTTATTGCCCGAGATAGAACGGGGAAACAAAGATAAAGTACAATTATTAGTCCAACGAACCAACTTGTTCCTAAAATTGGCCCACCCCAAAGTCCAAAAAAAGCATATGTCCCAGTAATCGACATCATGATATTAGTCGGGTAACGAAAGTGCGCTGCAACCAGATCCGCATTTCCGATTCCCATCGTAATTAAAATACTTATTATCAATGCAATCCAGTAGATTGGGTATATTCTTCTTATTCTTTTTATTATGAACTGGTAATAAGAATATTTCTTATTACCGTACCGGATTTCCAGAAGAAAAGCGGATAAAATTATATAAAACGTTACTCCGATACCGCCCAAAGTAACCCAGTAAAAATTTTTAATTCCAAAAAAACCACCAATCGAATGATTTAAGAATCCCGCTATATGTGAGGTAACGACAAACGAAAAAAAAGTAATCCGGATTAAGTCCGGCAGTATATAGCGATTTTCTGACTTATGATCAATTTCCGATCTGCTTATCCAATTTTTTTCCTTTTCTTTCAAAACCGACCGCATAATAGTTAAGAATATATCACGCTAATCTCACCGATCCTTATAGCCCTGAATCGATTCGATGTCATATGTCGGCCTGTCCGGCGACACGAACATCCGGATGTATTCACCTACCAGTCCGGTGATGGTTATCTGGACACCCATAATCATCAGCATTACAGATAACAATAGGAGGGGCCGATCCCCTATCGACTGTGCCAAGAAATATTTGACGAACATTAAGTAAATTCCGATGGCGAATCCAGTCATGAAAAATATTGACCCGATATACCCGAAAAAATGCATAGGACGGGACCTATAGCGACTTATTGACATAACTGTAAAGAGATCCAGAAATCCGTTTATGAAACGTGCAGTTCCGTATTTACTCCGTCCGCTGAATCGTTTCCTGTGGGATACTTCGATTTCGGTGACTTTATATCCGTTTGCTGCCAACAACACCGGTATATACCTGTGCAAATCCCCGTATAAACGTAGCGATTCTACCGCACTTTTACGGTATACTTTCATGCCACAATTAAAATCCTGCAGTTCCAATGAAGAAAATTTTCGGGTGACGAAATTAAATAACTTAGATGATAGTGTTTTAATGATTCTGTCCTTCCTATTCTTCCTCCATCCGCCGACCATGTCATATCCTTGCCCCAATTTAAGTATCATCTTGTCCAGTTCACTTGGATTGTCTTGCCCGTCTCCATCAAGAGTTGCGATAATATTTCCGCGAGCAATTTTAAAAGCTGCGTCGTAGGCTGCAGATTTTCCGAAATTCGTACGGAATTTGATAATTCTGACCCGCTGGGGATATCGTTTTCTTACTTTACTCAATTCTTGATACGTTCCATCTGTACTGCCGTCATCAACAAAAATGATCTCGAATTCAATTTTTTGGACATCAACCACTCTGACCATTTCTGCAGTAAGTGGGGCAATATTCTCTTTTTCGTTCAAAACTGGGATAATGCATGATAAAGTAATATTACTGCTTGAATTCATAATAAAAGGGTTGGCAGTATTATATTATATTCACATAAATACGCCATTACTAACGGATTTGAAATATAACTTCATACGATGCGTACTTCTAAAGACGTCGGTTTTAAAACATCAAGAATATCACCAGATCACTATTTCAGATGGCGGATCAAAAGGTGTGTCAATCCGGTAGAGAAAATAAACAATATCAGGAAATTAAAAAACTCTACAGTCCTGGATATCGGGTGCGGATTCGGAGCATTATCTTATACCCTACATAGTTACGGTGCCAATGTCTACGCTACAGAAGTTGATATCAAGAAAATTAATCGCGCGAAATTCTTTCTGAAAGGGAAGGATATTTCTCTGATCCGGGTCGTAGACGAAAAACTACCGTTTAACAATTTATTCTTTGATGTAATTTTTATATTCGATGTCATCGAACATGTATATGATCCCGATAAACTGCTGAGGGAAATTTACAGAACCCTGAAACCCGGCGGGTATGCGTATGTGGAATTCACACCATACTATTCCGTTGTAGGTCATCACCTGTATGATTACTCCAAATGGCCTATCCATATATTCCCCAGACGCATGATTAAGCGGTATATTCTGTCTCAAGGAAATAAAGGATTTCTGACAGCGCATGATTTATGGAACCAATACCTATCATTGAATAAACTAAAAATCTCAAATTTTCAGAAGATGATTTCTTCTTTTCAGACTATAAATGAGCGGTTTATCGTCAAAATACCGGAAGTTTTTGAACTTAACGTACCGTTCCTTAAATATGTACCAATGAAAGATTTTATTACTATGAGCTACGAAGGTATATTCAGGAAACCGGTATGATTATCCATATACATTACTCCAGAACTCAGCTAATATTATACCTTATAACGTAAGATTAGCTCCTTTATAATGTAAAGTAATTCAGGTAATTATACCTGGCTTCAATTACACGGGAATTTGGCGGTATGCATACTCCCAAAAAACCAAAGTTTACCAGCACAGGGTCCGCTTTTCTGTCATCAACATACATGTCCCATCCGATATCAAACGGGAACGGCAAGAAGGCCAACCCCCCATTCGTATGGGCTATCGTAACACGGATTAAATTATCATTTACCATTCCATACGCAAAAGAAGACTCAACCAGGTTACGCGCATTTGTTTCATAGTTAAATGTTTTAATAGCATCAGTAACTGATTTCATATCAGCAAGTCTGGCACAGCTGACTGAAGCGGAAGTTGCGGCAATTTTTGTTATTACTTTCGTTAGATCATCCGTTCCTAAACCTGACAATTCGCTTTCCAGTATGTAATCGGAGTACATAAATCCGTTAGGGGTTGCATATATATTCTTGTATACTTGTTTGTCTGAATCGGAAAGTACGCGTGAATATCCTGTGTTTGAAATGTTATCTTTAGAAATCAAGTATCTAGTCCCGACTAAGTTAGATAAAATTCTATTATTACTGGAAATTTGATATGTTCTGAAGCTGAAACTATCGTCTATCATTCCAAGTCTTTTAAAAAACCTAACGGTATTTGGATGATTGAACGACTGATAGGCTGAAGTGCCATTATATCCCTGTATAAGATTATCGTTAAATGATGCGGACTGGAAATTTTTTTCAACTCTATAGTAAGTCTTGTCATACGAATTAATTCTATTTAGTAATTCATGCGTACCATCAAAGTACGTACTTACTAAGGATTTAGTACCGCTGATTGTCTTTCTTTGGTTTATGGTAACATCTCCCAGATATACCGCCTCAAGACAAACAACTGATATCAGCATCAGGTTAAATAATCCAGACTGTAATATTCGATAACTGCGTAATAAAAATAGAAAATAATAAACCAACAGTAATACGATAACAGGATTAATTATACTTAAGTTTACCGAATACACCTTTTGAATATATCCATAAAAATATAGTATCAATATTAGAAAAAGAGCATTGATTGTTAGAACAGACCTCCGAATTTTTCCCGTCAGTACGGTTTTTTCAAACAAATAAGCGGTCAGTATGAGTATCGGAAACAGAACGAATATGGTAGTTGTTTTGTAATACGGATAAGAAAATATATTCATGATAAACCTCAGCCCATTAAAAGAGAAATATGCAATAATAAGAAATACAATGACTGAGGAAAGAATTATCTGACGTCTACTTCTCTTCAAAATGCTAAATTGCGTAAATATTAGTAGAGGTAACAATCCGATGTAATTAATCGAGTCTTCAAGGTAATTTTCTGATCCACTATAAAAATCTCCTTTTCTCATGATGTCATTGGAAAAAAATCTTAATATAGTAGTCACGTTAGTTTTACGGTCCGTAAATTTCCATATTTTTTTTGCTACCAATAAACTGGCTGAGGTAATTCTCGGTGATTCAAGCAAGAATCGTAAATTGGGCAGAAACACAAATGATCCAATAACTGCCGCAATGATCAAAGAGAGACTAAAGTTTCGGATAACAACTATAAGGTTTATCTGCGATATTCTTTTAAAAAAGCAGCTAAACCCTAAATAAATAAGTGAAAAAAGTAGATATACAAAAAAATGAAACGGATGATAGAGTGCAAGCCATAAAAACGGAAGAATGATCAAGTGCTTTCGTTGTGTTATGACGAAGTAGTCCAAGCACAATAGTAGTAAAGGAAGAAACACCATCTCCGTCCCGTAATGGAACCACCCTAATCTGACAAGCATTTGACCGGAATAGCCATACAAGATAGATATGATCAATGACGTATAACGGGAAAATCCTTTTTTGGCAATATAAAGATAAAACAATAGGCCGGCAATTACGACTTTCATCCAAGCAATAAGACCAATTGTGTATATTAGGTAATTTGAATCGGATAGTATTGCGATAAGTATGAAGGGGTCAACGACTGATAATCTTAATAATGATCCGAACAAGAACGGTGTGCCTAATCCAAATGCATTTTGCCACGATAATAAATTGCTGATAGTCAGATTTTCTGAAGCCCAGTAGAGATTAGGGTATTGATTTAAATATATATCCTGCGCAACATCCGTGTATAAAAATGCTCTGCTCCCTGAAAGATATTCTCTGAATAAGAATATCGACAGTGCTAAATGGACCAGAATAATTCCAACAACTCTGAATTTACTACTTTGTAAAATCCGGGATAATTTTAGAGGCAGGAGTAATTTATTGCATACCAGCGTATGTTTCATCATATCTGAAAACCATAAATGAATAGAAATATACTCTTTGTGATAGTGCTACCATGAGTTGATTTACTGCTATCCGTGATACAGGACAATAAGTACAGTCGTGATTACCTGTAACTGATCTAGTTTTGGAATATACGGCTTACCTGACAAGACCAAATAAAACATTTTCCTACTTCTCATCGGAATACGTATTCAGTTCCCCGGTATTCTCCCATACTTTGATCAAATCAATGCTTTTCGCTTTGCGGTCCAAAAATCACCACAGGTTTACGGTATGTAGCTGCCCATGTATCAATACTCGGTAAATAATTACGGTCTTCATATATTGCAGACTCCGGTCAGACTATTTTAGTTTTAATTACCACAGGCTTCCAGTTTCGGGAAATTATCGCTCCTGAAACAAAAACCAGGAACCAAACGGCCATCTTTTCGGTTATGACTCTTCCCGCTTCAAGGCTTGCGATGAATATGATAAGTGACCATACAAGCGGGATGACAATCCTATTTTTGTAAATACTCTCATGCGTCCGGATAAGGATTAACCAGATGATAACACCGAAATAAAAAAGTATTTCAATCTGGTTTTTAATAATAAATAAGTCATATGAGATCAGCAGCATCATCAAATGACTCAATAGCCGGAAACGCATCCTGACTGTTGCTTCAACCGATGCGTAATATATAGCGTAAATTACCGGAAAGAGATAGAGACCGGAATAAGCCGCGTTCTCCCTGAGGTGAAGCCCTAAATACAGCTTTGTCAGAAAATAACGGGCAAATGTATCGGGCCGTAACAGTACGCTTGCAGGAATCTGGTAATAAGTTATTATGTCACCCTTCTTATCTGGAAAAAATATGGCATTCCGGCTGTTACCTTTATTAGAAATAATTTCAAATTTGAACTTTTTTCCCTTTGAATTTTCAATCGGTGGAAATCCGAACGGATAGGTGTCAGAATTTTTAAATGACCCTGACCGGTAATCTGAAGCGGTTAACAATATTCCCGTCGTATCATCGGTTAGTCTGAAAGTGACAGTGTCTTCGTTAATATAGCTTACGTCAAGGGAGGCTTTTACCGGTATTTCTATGGAGCCTAGATAATCGTATTCCGATATGAAAGTTCCTGAAGCCTTATCTCCTGCAAAAAGCATCTTGCCTGCAGCATCAAATATGCAGTTGCACTGGACATGCTTATATACCCTTAACCTGGTATCCGGATTTCCAGGCTGCAGCACCACCATTATAAGCCAGGTACATCCGAAGATAGTAATAATAAGTATCTTGGCAAACAGGAAAATTGTTTTACTGCCTTTTTGATTTGACATATCGGACACCGGATATGATGATGACCGTAATTATTATTACACCATGATAAAGATAAGTCAGGTAAAAAAACGACTGCGGCCGAAAATATAAGTCGGCCTCAAGATGCATCTGTCCCTCTGGGGTTGTAGAAAAATAAGCTTGATTGAAGTTTTTTCTGACTGTTTCCTCGGTAAGTATCCAGCTGTTTGCATAATCGTCAACCAGTCGATGGACTCCCTGGGTATACTCAGGATTAACGGATGTCAGCATCTCGGCGAATTCAAACTTCTGACCGTCACGACACTCCTTCGATCCATCCGCATATGGAAACCACGTCTGACAGATTATCGGATCTGAAGTCCTTCTTAGGTATAATTTCCACTCAGGATTGAATGATTGTCGCAAGATCAATTCGTCTTCATGATTAATATCAAATGAGATACTGTAATGTGCGGGGTTAAGTTTACGGATTTTAAGATTATAGACACCACTCACTATCGGAGAAATGTTCTTCGGGCTTACTTCGAAAAGATAGAAATAATCGTTCTTTGTAACTAATTGAAAGTCTCCGTTAACTACCAGCATTTCCAGATCTGTCAGCATCCGGATATTATCCTTTTCGGAGTCAGGATGGATATCCCTATGGTAGATAATATATTGACCGCCGTATTTCCGGATCAGTGGAATTAAATCCCCGGGCTGCTTACGGTCACTGACATAATCCTTAAAGCTGAGCTTAGTTTCGTAAAAAGGGTGATCATAAGAATTTGCCGTTATATAGTATTTATCATATAACATATAAAGAATATCCTGGCCTATATAATTCCATTTAGTATAATTCGACCAGTTAAGGGAATTCACTACGGAATAAGGTAGGGATATTATGGTGGTATTTTGGTAACCGGAATTTACCTGACTTCGAATATCGTAATACTCATATGGAATGCGCGCCAGGTAACTTGAATTGTTTCTGACCGTTTCGAGAGACTGTTTTATGTTTCCGGCATACGCTTTTACCGGTATAACGACAATCAGTAAAGCGATTATGTATTTTTGCAGCCTAGAAAGACGTCCAGCACTATAATATATTATTAGGGCGTATATGAGCGGAAGACTAAGCAGCAGTTTATCCGGAGAACGGAACAAAGTCATAAAAGGCAATGTGTACAATAATGTGTTTAGCAAATGTACCGGATACCCAACCCTGACATTGAGAAGAATAAGAATTACAAAAACTGAAGTTAATGTCCATAATATTTTTCGATGTTTTCCCTTCCATATAAAATAAGCCAGTATCACCATATAAAGTCCGGTTAACCAGCTGTTTTTCAGATCATAAAACGTGGATGACAACTGCAGCAGATAGTAAGGGTGCGTTGAAGTATTTCTGATAAAATTTATCACGTCGCCGCCAAGAGCATTTGTATTGCCGATTTTTCCGACAAATGCTGTATTTGCTAAGACGAAAGAGACTAAGTATGGCAGATAGACGATCAGTGGAAGGACATAAATGTACGCTATCCGCCCGATTCGCAGCTTTATCTCCTTCAAAGGCACAAGTACCAGTAAAACGATAGTTAAATTTAAATAAAAGACAATCAGGAAGGCAACGTTGTTTACCAGTGGAAAGCTTAATATGCAGACTATCGGGTAAAGCAATCTTTTCCATTTCCCGTCATCCCGGACCAGACTCACACCGGAAAATACAAAAAAGGGAAGAATGATATATATCAGAAAATGGTGGGTATAAATCCAACTGTAGTGAAACAGGTTCATGAGGAAATTATTACATGCGTAAAACAGTGCTGAGAGCTCAATCTGCCGGCGCTTTTCCCTGCCAAACAGCCAAAGCCCCCCAATATAGAAACTGAGATAAGACCCGACAATATAGAAAACTATCGTGCCGTTGGCAATTTGATTATTCGAAAAACCGCGTTCTATGAACCATCGCACGATAGTAAAATAAGGCCATGCGGGGAATATCGTATTGAATCCTCCCTGTCCGACATAATTTCTCCAGGCAAACAGGCTTTCAAGTATATTTTTTTCATACTGAATCTGGTAGAAATCGCCTCCGGATACTATTCCGTCAGATATGGGGTTGAAAACGAAAGAAAGTATAAATGCAAACAGTGTTACACCGAATAAAAATATCATAACATTCTGCGGTTATCAGAGCTGCCGTTATCCGGCCTGTAAAATTATTTAAGCTTACCGGAGAATAATGAGAAACTCCCGGCGCATAAGATCCGCTTACTCTTTTTCCATTTCCAAGACAATTTCCGTTGCACCGCCGACCCAGTAACACCATAATCTTTCAAAAAAATCCGGGGATAACCTGATCAGTCTGTTCATAAGCAGCACCAAAGGCCGTAAAGGCAATGGACAGAAGTTAGGGTGGACGTATTTCTCATATAGGCCATCATTCGGATATAGTCCGAAATATTTGATTTCCTTTTTCACGATCCGGAATGCCGCGTCAGTGTAAAAATGATGGTAGATATCCCTATCAAATACATCAAAGCTATGGAAGCCATATGGTCGGATATGCGTAATATCAGTAAAGGCGCCCATGCTTGAAAAATGCGGTACGCGCAGATGAAGTAAACCACCGGGCTTGAGGATCCTGTGAATTTCTTCAAGAACCTGAACGGGGTTTATAAGATGCTCAAGGACATGGTACATATGGATTTCATCAACCGAATTCTTTTGAAAGGGATAAGGTATATCGTTCAGGTCGTGAACGATATCAACGAAATCCTCGATCATGATCCGATCCACGCCTATGGTACCGGGAATTCTGACGAGGCCGCAGCCTAAGTTCAGCACTTTCTTTTTCATGATATGAACGTATTATATATATCCAGGATCCGGCCCACACGGTGATGGTATGTATGTTGCTCCAGCACCTTCTTTTTTCCTGCATCGATGATCCGTGACCTTTTATTGGGATTTCTTATATAGAAATCGATTTTGTCAAACCATTCCGGCTTGCTTGCAGCTATTACGATCTCCTTATCGTTTACAAAGTATTTCCTGATACAGGACACGTCATCGGTAATCTCGAAACCACCGGACATGGGTATCTTGAAAGTACGTTCATTGCAGTCTCCGCCAAATTTTCTCTGGTATTCCTCATGCACGTTCAGGCAGATTTTGGAGGATATATAGACATGTCCCTCTTCCTCGAGCGTTAGCTTCGGTTTCTGCAGTGAGCGAAATCCGGGTATATTAAAATACTGTCCCGCACGCTGAAACCATCCGGCCATCCTGCCTCCGGCTGACCAATCCTGACCGTACAGACGCAAATCGTAACACTGCCTCAGAGGGAATACGTACTCCTTGAAAAACCGCCGTTTGTCAGATAGGTACGTACCCACAAAACTGATGTCAGCCTGAAATCGAGGCTGGAAAACGGATTTCTCCAGAACTGTCTTATCCGCAGCCAGCGGAATGGTGTGGAACGTCTGGCCGGTTTCTCTTTCAAATCCTTCCATTCTTGGATCTTCCTGCTCCACAACGTGGAAATAGACATCGCCCAGAAGCCCTTTTTTCATGAGTGTCCTTGATTCGGTATCGTATTTGAGACTTCTGGCTTCGTTAATCCGCTTTGATATCGGCGATCTCCAGAAATCGATCTTTGTGAAAAGGACCATCCCCTTTTTCCGGTATTTTTTTAACAGTTCAAAATCCAGATATTTCCGGTACAGAAAATGGGAGGACGTAATAAAGATTTGCGGTCGGAAACTGTCAAGCAGAAACGGGAGACTATGCACCGAGTAACCTACAAAATCGTGCTTCAGGTCCA
>Ga0154812_109_pt30 | contig 14568 bp, 12 predicted proteins | sample Rifle2008BG16ft_FD_105820 | JGI IMG/M metagenome (GOLD analysis project Ga0154812, IMG submission 105820) | Candidatus Gottesmanbacteria bacterium RBG_16_52_11 | reverse complement strand
GGGGATCGATTCTGGCTACAATCACCGTATCAGTGAGATACCCGCCGGCATGTTTCGGTCCGCCATAACCCAACAAGAGAACTGAGAAAGGCTGCAGCGGATCCGGCGTGGGAGTCACCGACGGCGTTACACCCGGTGCCAGAGGTGAAATCGCTGCAATCGGTGACACGACCATTCCGCTCACCACCGAATAAAAATAATAAATTACGCCGGAAACCAGGACTAACAGCAGGATAATCCCTGCCAGAAATATTCTAGGCCATTTACGGAGTTTTTTGATCACAATATCCAATTATACCCGTTCGGTCCGCCGGTTTACAGGGTAATGTTAACAGCCGATTTTGATTTTATCGCGTTATGACGGGATTTACAAAAAAAACTCCCGGAAGTACAATACGCCGAAATCCGTTATGAATACACATGCCGAATACGAAACCGGTAATTCCGGACAGGAAATACTTGCAGATCCGTTCATAAGCATAGCCATTCACCGGATGGCGTCCGATATAGTCAATCAGTCAGCTTCGGTTCAGCCGGGTGAGAAAGTGCTCCTCTGGTTCGATCCGCCCGGTACGCCGCTGGTTGAGGAACTGATGAACAGGTGTCTGGCCAAAGGCGCTTTCGTATCATATTTCCGGCGTGACCTGGAGGCTGATGCGCAGCTTATTCCAAAACTCACCGAAACCGAAATCGCGGAATATTTCGATCAGCAGAAGCGGTTGATTGCTGATTCAGACGTGGTCCTGATCGTACGCGGCCCGGCCAATCCCGAAGCCCTGAAAGATGTTCCCGAAGAAAAACTCCGGATTTACAATGAACAGTATACCCGGGCCCACCGTCCGCGGATTACCGGCGAAACCCGCTGGACCCTTTTTTACTGGCCGCTTCCCTATGAGGCAGAGAAAGAGGGGATGGAATACGGTGAGTATTTCCGACTGGTACTGGAAGCCTGTAACCAGCCATGGAAGGAAATTAAGGCTGCACAGAAAAAACTGGTGGACAAACTTAATGGCGGCAAAACTCTGGAACTGATTGCCAATCCGGACGATCCGGATCCCGAACGCCGTACACATGTGACGATGAGCATCGAGGGTATGACTTTCGCCAATTCCACAATTGATCTGAATTTCCCCGGCAGCGAGGTTTTCAGCGCCCCGGTGAAGGACAGCGTCAACGGGCAGATATTCGCGCCCGGCGAATACCTTTCAGGCAGCAAGCTGATGAAGGATATCATTCTGAGAATCGAAAACGGACGTATCGTCGAAGCGCATGCAGCCGGCAATGATGAAGCGCTTCAGGAAATACTAAACTCGGGCGAAGGCGCCCGGTATTTCGGCGAAGTGGCGCTGGGCACTAATCCCGGACTCAGACGGCGGCTGTTTAATACGCTCCTGAATGAAAAAGTCGGGGGGAGTTTCCATATGGCCATCGGGCATTGCTATGAGTTCGATACTTACAGCGGTGAGCCGGTCAGCCTGAATAACGGCAACACCGAAGATCTCACTCCGGTTCACTGGGACCTCACCGTCCTCATGCATCCGCAGTACGGCGGCGGACGCGTGGTACTTGACGGGGAAAACATATCCGAAAACGGGCAGTTCCTAGATCCTGAGCTGTCAGTTCTCAACCCCGATTTATCCTGAATACCAATTCTGATGTGCCTGACTTCCGTCAGCCGGCGACAGCGTCTATAATGGAAAACTTATGCGCGTCAGAAATCCGGTCCACTTAGTGATTGCTTTGGTGGCTGTTGTCAATGCCCTCGGATACGGCATCATCATTCCCGTAATGTACATTTATACCCGGCGGTTCGGCCTGACGGATTTCCAGATTGGAATGCTTTTTGCCACCTATTCAGTTTTCCAGTTTCTGGCCACACCGCTGATCGGCAGGTTATCCGACAGATACGGCCGGAAGCCGCTGTTAGTAATCTCTATTACCGGCACCGCTGTTTCATTTTTGATGATGGCGCTGGCTCACAATGCGCTCTTATTGTTTCTGTCCCGGGCGCTGGACGGCGTCACTGCAGGCAATATTCCGGTCGCCTCAGCCGTCATTTCCGACACGACATCCCTTAAGGACCGGGCCCGCGGATTCGGAATCATCGGGGCTGCATTCGGCTTCGGATTCGTGTTCGGACCGGCAATTTCCGCGGCTTCTGTCGGATTCGGACTGGCAATACCCTTTTTCATTGCGGCTGCCGTCTCCGCCGCGGCAGCGCTGATTACGTTTGTCATCCTTCCGGAAACGAATACCCATACCGGTGAGGCTGCCGCCGGTAAACTGATCGACATCGGCAGGCTGGTCAGGTCGGTTCTGGATCCGCAGATCGGCGTAACGCTACTTCTGTCCCTAATATATTCCGTTGCATTCACTCTGTATACCTATGTTTATCAGCCGTATGCCGTGAAAGTGATTTCGATGACACCGGCACAGATTTCTCTTAACTTTACGGTATTCGGAATTGTCGGACTGGTAACCCAGTTGTTAATAATTCCGGCCGTTTCCCGGCGGCTGGGGGAGCGCCGGGCGCTTACGGGCGCGCTCACTGTCGCGGTTACCACATTCCTTTGGCTTTCCGTCACCCGGAGTTTTGGTTTGTTTGTGCTGGCTTCCGTTTTCCAAGCTCTGGCTAACGGTTTCGTCAATCCGCTGGTCCAGGCGATACTGTCGCGCGAGGCCGATGCCAAATCCCAGGGATCGGTACTGGGACTGAATGCTTCGTATATTTCCATCGGTATGATTATCGGTCCGGTGCTCGGAGGTCTGGTGGCTATGTACGGATTGCCGCTGCCGTTTCTGGCCGGCAGCATCATGGTCGGCATCTGCGCCTTCCTGTCGCTGCGTATTCCGCAGTCAATCCGGATCCGGCAGTCCGCCTTCTGAAACCTAACTGATTCAGGACATGTTACGATAGAGTTATGACTACAAAATCCGTCGGTTGGATACTGGTCGGGATCGGGGTGCTGACAATGGTATTTGCCGCAGTCAATGTGGTACTGGTTTTTGCCCACCGGGCCGATCCGGTCGGGTTTTTCAGTTTTTCCGGCATCGGGATTGATACCGGCCAGCTGATGCCGGTTCCGGCGCTTGGACAGCCGGAAACACCCGGTGTCAACCTGGAAATCGTTCCGCCGGGGATGATCAACCAGACCGCCAACATCTTTGCCCATATGCTTTTGATGGGATTTATCGTCAATATCGGGTATAAGCTGGCTTCCCTGGGTACTCAGCTGACCCGGACGATAGAAGTCAAACTCCGGGGTTTGCCTCCGGACCGGTAGTCCGTAAGTTAACACAAGATTTAAGGCCACACTTTGTTTGTACGTCGACTGTCGTAACTGCTTGGTTGAAGGTGATAGCAAATGGTACATACCTCTGAATCGTTTTTCAGACTTAGAGATTCCATACTTGGTGGATATTTGGTTGACATCACTATAGGACTACAGTACAATCCATTTAAATTTTACTGGCCTGCTTACGTATTCAAAATATGGCTCACAATCCCGAACGGGCACAGGAATTTATCACCGATTTTTTTACCCTGCTGCCGCCGTCAGAATTTCCCCAAATCTGGGTGACATTTGCCGAAGTGACAACTATTCCCCGACCCTCGGGCAAGGAAGAGCAGATAGCTGATTATGTTGAAGCCCACGGGCAGGTTTCCCGGATGGAGGTCAGTCGGGACAGGCACCACAATGTGCTTCTGGTTGTTCCGGCAACCGAGGGATTCGAGGATAGCCCGTCAATTTTACTTCAGGTGCACTCGGATATGGTCCCCGAGAAGGATAACGATGCGGATTTGGATCCCTCGCTACACGGCGTAAGGGCGCGGGTACACGATAAGGAGTGGGTTAAAGCCGACAAAACCACTCTGGGTGCGGATAACGGGATGGGACTGTCGGTAGGTTTGGAAATTCTAAAGGACAATCGTATCAGGCACGGCCGGCTGGGACTTCTGGTGACTACCGATGAGGAGAAGGGGCTAAACGGCGCCTCAAAGCTGGAACTGGACCTGTCAGGTTTCAGATACCTTATTAACCTTGATAGCGAAGAAGAAGGCGAGGCTACCATCGGTTGTGCCGGAGCGGGGTACACTGATATAGAAATTTCCCTTGATACGGAGCCGCTTGGTGCATACAGTCTGTTGGATATCGGAGTGGGAGGCCTTGCTGGCGGCCATTCGGGTATCGAGATCGGCAAAGGGGGAGCCAATGGCATCAAAATCCTGGCAGAGCTTCTTGCTAGCATACCCCAGTCGTACGACCTCAGGTTGGTAAATATTACCGGCGGTAATGTGGAGAAGGATATCAAAAACGCCATTCCCCAGAGAGGAACTGCCACTGTTGCCGTAAAAGCGGAGTCGTTACCCGAAATAACATATCATCTGGACAAAGCGGGAGAAATGATTAAAGCCGGACTTGCTGAATTTGAAAGCGGCTCGTTTGTTTTTTCGCATCAGGAAAGCAAACAGCCGTATGACCGGATGCTTTCGAAAAAATCAACCGATATGATATTTGACGTTACCAGGTCGTTACCTCATGGTGTATACGAAACTAAAGACGGCAATGTCATTACTTCGACAAACCTGGCGCTTATCACGATCCAAGATTCCCGGGCCCTTATCAGCATGATGTCCCGCAGTGCAGTCGGTTCCTCGCTTGAGCAGATGATGGAAGTTATAGCCAACAAGGTGAAAGCTCATGACAGCATCCGAACCAGACATTTAAGCAGGCATGCCGGATGGGAACCTATTTACGAGAGCACTTTTATCGCTATCGCCGGGGAAATATACCGGCAGGTTTCCGGGAAAGGATTACAGATCAAAGTTACCCACGGCGGACTCGAGTGCGGGGTGATCGGTGAGAAGTTTCCCCATTTCATCGGCAATATGATCTCAATTGGCCCGACCATCCTGGATGCCCATAAAACTACTGAACGCGTCCACGTTCCATCGGTAGACCGCTTATACAGGTATCTGACACATCTAATTGAGCATCTGGCGGCATAATCTGTTGATAAAGCATCAATAAAGTAATTCAAGGTTCAGCCTTAAATGCACATAGATTGACGTGGCGCGCTGGATGAAAGTGACTAAGGGGTGGGTAAAAACAAATAACTCCCCGAATTCTTCAGGGGTGATTTGTCCCAAACGAATATTTCCGTATATTTGCGGGTTCGATTATTCAAGCGCGCAAATACACGGGGAACTTGCAAAGCATCAAGGTCAGGAAACGGTCGGCGTGACCGCTCCTATGGTTATCACGATTTATGCAAGCTTGCAGTTTTCCCCGTGTAGGGAAATTCGGACCGCGGGCCCGACTGCGATGGTTTGCTATAAGCAATGATAATCGGGCCTGCGATGTGTGCAGTGATGTCAACTGCGGGTTTAAGGCATTGTGCCTCATACCGCTTTGTGAAGGGCCCCACGTAGCCCCGGAAATAGATAATGGCGGGCCGGGCCCTCAGAGGGCTTTCTGTTGTAGTTACCTCGAGAGGGTCCGGCAGGATTGCGCCACTAAGGCGCTAGTGTGTTAAGCCCCGAAATGTAGGGGGGCAACACCGTGACCGTAACCAGGCGATGGGTCAGGTGTTGCGAGATGGCGGGGCGGTGATCTTCTCGACAGACGACGGTTCCACGGTTGACTGAACGATATTTACAATCATATTGCACTTGTCCTTTTTTTGCGAGTTGTGCCGATAAACGGCACTTCAGCATCCCAATAGGTACCATTGACCGGCCGGCAGCGCCGGCGGGTCAGTTAGTGGAAGTCAATTTTCCGCTATAAGCACCTCCTCATTAACTGCACCGGCTGGTGAGCCGGTTGGGCTACTAGTTTTCCCGTTATATTGTTCTCTTCGATGATGGGAAAAGACCCGGATACATAAGTATCCGTGCCGCTTCCCACCATCATTTTCTGCAAGCTTATTTGTTCCCCGTTGTTAAGGAGCCTCCCGTAGCCGCAGCAGACGCGCTGATGCGCCGGGCGCGGTTTAACGGGATATCTGACTACAGACTAGCACCGGTTTGGTTATGTGTAAAGATATCAGACTATCATATCAACCGATCGGAATATATAAGATTTGCTTGCAGGCTAGAGCCCTTGCATTACCGCAGAAAGCCACCTACCATGATATTAACGGATATCGGCTATGACTTTATCTAGGAAATACTCCAGAAACAGTTCCGACCCGTTGGGTTTCCTGCGGTCAGCCGTTCCGGTCCCCATTGGGATGCTGATTGTTCTGCTGGCCGGTATTTTCATCAGCTTCTTCGTGGTCCGCCATAAGGATTTTGATCTAAGGGGGAAAGCCGGAGAAGATACGGGAGCTTACTCCCTGGTGATGACGGTTACCCGGGATTCCGCGGCTTCTTTCAGTATCAAGCATGCCACAGCGCTGAAGGGGGGATATATACCCGCGGTTGACGCGGACGGAGTGCCGCAGGATCCGCAATTCAAAAAATTGATCGCCCCGGACGTCACCGCGGATTATGAACTGGTGGAAATGTCGGGACAGCAGGAAATCCGTGCCAAAAGGATCCAGTTTCTGGAATACCTACTGGGTGTTCCACCCCGGCCGGGGGAAACCACGGGTGACCCGCCGTATAAAATGGCTACCCCCGAGGCGGTAGTGCATGTTGCCTATAATCCCGGATCGACTTTTCTGATCCGGGACAAGGGGCACCGGCCGGACCTGGCCGCTGCCGTCAGATCCCGTTGGTAAAGCCATGCTGTCCGTGCGGCAAGTCCGGCGCGATGCTAATACCAGGGTTCTGCACAGCCAGGCGGTAACATCCCCGGAGGACCAGGCAACTCTGGAAGCCGAACCCGACGGGTACGTGGATTTCCTCTTTATCAGCAGCGATTATACCGACCTGAACCTGTATGCGTCGGACGTCCAGGCGATTTCCGACTTTTTGCTGGCAATCCCGCCTGATTCAACACGGTCAGATAAAATCCGGATTACCAGGCTGGATAATACCGAAGACTTAGGTTGTTATTATTCCGATCAGTGGATCATTTGCGACGGGGAAAAAGTTCTTTCGGTAGCTTCCGGGACAAATTACGATGATATCGTCGTTGTCCATAACAGTAATGTATACGGCGGAAGCTCCGGCAGTACGGATGCAATTACATACCGTGACGTATCCGCGGATGCCAGGCAGGTAGCGGTGCATGAACTGGGTCACGCCTTCGGTGAACTGGGCGACGAATATGATTACGGTACTCCCAGCGATTTCCCTCCTGAGGGTATTCCGAACTGTGACGTTTCCGGTTGTCCCAAATGGAGCGGAATGGCCGGCACCGTCTGTCACCGGATCTGCGGCTTTACCAACCGCTACCGGCCGGCTGATTACTGCCTGATGCGTACTCTCTGGGATTCCGGTGGACCACGGTTCGATCCCGTCTGCCGTACCCAGCTGAACGACCGGATCAACTGGTACGTCAGTTCGGCAATTGCCTGCTCGTCCAATTACGATATCAGGATCAACAATAAGGCTCACTCCTATCCGGAGACAACGGACCAGGTTAAACAAAGAAAGGTCAGCATATACAGCTATGTGGAGGGGGCTGACAAGATCAGGATCCTGAATCAGCCGGATTTGGATATTACCTGCGCCAACACCGACATGAGCACCGCTGTCTGGCGGAATTATTCCGCCATCATCCCCTGGGTCAGCGGCGACTGGTGGCTGACAGCCGGCAGCAGCGGCTGGAGGAAAGTCTGCGTCCAGTTCAAAAATACGAACACCAATAAAACCCGGAAATGTGGGGATATTGTGTACTTCAACAAGCCTACCCCGACCCCGACGCCTGTCGGCAATCCCACCAGAACCCCCACCCCGATCCGGACTCCCACCAAAACCCCGACGCCGGTTCGGACACCAACCCGAACCCCGACGCCGCAACCCGGAAACACCAGCCCGGTCATCCAGACCAGCTTCCTGTCTGACGCTACCTTAAACGTTCAGTACCAGAACTTCATCTACGGCTGGGACGCTGATGCCAATGAGACTTTAACCATGACAATAACGGGTCTGCCTCCGGGGATAGTCAAAACCAACTGCAACCTCTACTATAACTTCGGAGGCTACCCGAGTTACCTGGAGTGCTACATCGAAGGCAAACCCACCCAGCGGGGTACTTTCAACGTGGTTGCCACCATCTCCGACGGCCGGGGAGGATCCGGCACCAAGACCCTGCCGTTGACGGTGAACTGATATTTCCGGCTTTCCGGTTGCAGTCCTTCCGTCTGCAAACCCTAGCTGGAATTATCCCAACTTTATTGAGTCTGTGCCAAGCAGGAATATCCATAAACTTCTTATTGATTTTCCTAATTTTAGTATTTAGTATTAATATTAAGAGCTTATATGAAACTTTGGAGGCTGCGGAATAAGTATTCCCCAAAGAGGAAACGGAATAGTCTATTTGCCACTCTGCGTTCCGGAATTACGTCTCCCGTCGGTATACTCGCGGCTTTGATCGTCGGGATCTTAATTACATCAAATATCATTAACCAGAAAAACTTCGATTTGAGAACCAAAGCCTCTCAGCAATATGCCGGGCACTCCCTGATTTTCAAACTGACGATTAATCCCACAACCGGTGTGGTCAGTGTGAAAAACGCCACCGCCCTGAAAGGCGGATTCGTGCCATCTGGAATTAGTGACGAGATATCAAAAGATATGAAACGAGTTTTAGCACCAAATATCACCGATGAATTCGAGCTGGTGGAGTTAAACGGTGATGATGAGGTGAGGACCAAGAAAATACAATTTACGGAATACCTTTTTGGGGCACCGCCTTTACCCGGAAAATTAACGGGTGATCCGCTTTATAAACTTTCTGAACCCGAGGCTGTAGTTCATGTCAAATACGATCCCGGATCAACATTTGTAATCAGGAACACAACAACCGATAAAACTACTGAAGTACCGGTTGATTTAGTCGGAAAAGCCATGCTATCCGTGAAGGAGGTCACAGCAAACGTAAATACGAAGACGGTTCATGATCAGTCCGGATCAGCCGGGGACAATGTCAAAGGGACGACTACTGAAGGCGATGGATATGTTGATGTTCTCTTTATGAGCAGCGCATATACCGATTTCAATTTATTCACCTCAGATGTGACTGCCATGTCGAATTTCCTGTTTACGGTGGCACCCTATTCGGAGAGAAGTAACAAATTCCGGCTGACTCAACTTAACAATAGTGAGAATCTAGGTTGTTATTATTCCGGTAATTGTATAATATGCGACGGCGAAAAAGTCCTCCAAATAGCCGCGCAAACCAACTACGATTACATCACGGTAGTGCATAACAATAATACCTATGGTGGGTGTGCCGGAAGTATTGTTGCAACCGTCTACCGCAATGTTTACCAGTGGGCCAAGCACGTCATGGTGCACGAATTATCGCATACGTTCGGTCAGCTACGGGACGAATATAATTTCGGTTATGAAAGTCCGATTCCGCCTACAGGACCAAACTGCGATGTAGCCGGTTGCCCCAAATGGGCTGGAGTTCCGGGAACAGTTTGTCACCAGATCTGTGGATATACCAACCACTACCGTTCGAGTGACTACTGTCTTATGTATACACTTCAGGCTCCGGGAGGATACCGTTATGACCCCGTCTGTTATGCATATGTTAACTCTCGGATTGATGCGTTCAGCAATTCTGGTCCTACCCCGACACCGACCGGAGTACCAATTAGCTGCAGATCCAACATCGACATCCGCATCAATAATCAGGCGAATTCTTATCCCGCAACAACCGATCAGACAGCCTCGACAACCGTAAATATCTACAGTTACGTTACCGGGGCTAACCGGGTCCGGTTCAAGAACCAACCTGACGTAAACGTCTTATGTGCTAATACAGATATGTCTACCGAGCCGTGGTTGACCTATTCCGGCGCAACTCCCTGGATAAAATATAATTGGGGACTGGTATCAGGAAACACCGGTTGGCGCAAAGTCTGTGTCCAGTTCAGAAATACCCAGACCTTAAAGTCAAAAAAATGCGGTGATTTGATATATTATAACCAGGTTTACCCGACACCGACCGGCAGAAAAACCCCAACTCCTTCTGTCAGACGAACTCCGACTCCGATCAGGACTCCCACCAGAACCCCGACGCCGCAACCCGGAAATACCAATCCGGTGATCCAGACCAGGTTCCTATCCGATGCCACTTTAAACCAGCAGTACACCAACTTCATCTATGGCTGGGACGGCAATGCCAACGAAACACTTACCATGACCATTACCGGCCTTCCCCCCGGTATCGTCAGAACCACCTGCAACCTGAGGCATAATTTCGGCGGCTACCCCAGCTACCTGGAGTGCTATATCGAAGGCAAACCTACACAGCGGGGCACTTTCAACGTGGTTGCCACCATCTACGACGGCCGGGGCGGCAGCGGTACCAAGACCCTGCCCCTGATAGTGAACTGAAATTCGTAAAAGCAGGAATTGCCGACTTTCGTAAGATACTGCTAGAATTACCACGACATTTATTAGTTTCCGCGTATGCTGTCACCTAAAACCGTATTTATCACCGGCTGTTCCACCGGAATCGGGAGAGCTGCGGCAGAGCTGTTTATCCGCCGCGGCTGGAATGTAGTAGCGTCTGCCCGCCGGATCGGGCAGATTGCTGACTTGGGGAAATATCCGGAGTGTCTGGCATTGACGCTGGATGTGACTGATGTGCCCGGCATCCGCAGTGCTGTCCGGTCGGCACTCAGACGTTTCGACCGGATTGACGTGCTGGTAAACAATGCGGGCTACGGCCTGCTCGGACCGTTCGAAGCGGCCACCGACGCCCAGATTCGGCGGCAGTTTGCTACCAACGTCACCGGTGTGATCGATGTCACCCGGGCAGTACTGCCTATCATGCGCCGGCAGCGGTCCGGAACGGTCATTATGATATCGTCAGTGTCCGGTAGAATCAGCTTCCCATTCTACTCCTTCTACGATGCCACCAAATTTGCCCTGGAAGGCATGATGGAATCATTATCACTGGAGTTATCACCGCTGGGTATCCGGATCAGACTGGTCGAACCCGGCCCGGTGGACACGGATTTCTTTACCCGGTCGGCGGTAATTACGCGTAGCCGTAATGCCCGTGAATATGACAAATTCGCCGACGGAAGCTTCCGCAGGCTGGGGAAGTATCACAAAATGTTCGTGGCACCTGCCGGTGACATCGCCGGTGTTATCTACCGGGCGGCAACCGACGGCGGGAACCGCTTGCGCTATCCTGCCGGAAAGATTTCTCCGGCAATACTATTGATGCATAAAATTCTGCCCGAAAGGTTGTTCAACCGGCTGATGCATTTCAGATTCGGTTATACTGTAGGGCAGGAAGGTTAAATATGCCGAAGAAAAAGCCGGAAGAGTTCAGCCTCAAAGGCGAGGATCTCCTGAAAAAAGTCAAAGACCTGATTGCCGAGGGCAATGTCAGGAAGATCACCATCAAAAACAGGGAAGGCCGGGAACTGGTGGTACTGCCTCTGACGATCGGTGTGGTCGGAGTCGTACTTGTCCCGGTCTGGGCGGCAGTCGGCGCCATCGCGGCGCTGGTTACCGAGTGTACGATCACAGTGGAACGGTCAGACTGACAATACGTTCAGTTTCTGACTTTTGTTCCCGTCTGCATCTGACCGACTGCCAGTTTCAGCTGGTCACCCAGGACTTTGTAGAATTTCCGGGCGTGTTCACGGCTCATGCCGACCCGGGATACGATCCTGACGGTTTTCGTCGGCCCCAGTTTTTGCATGAAATCCAGGGTGACACCGTCTTCGGTTATTTTGATATGGACATTATCGGTATAAAGTACCGGTGTCGTGTCGAGATTAATACTGATATTGACGTCTGATTTCTCTCCGGCCATTTTGATCCACCTCCGTCCCGGTTGACTGATTACCAGGGCGATATTACCATGAAACCGGGAATTTTTCGATACAGTCATATAATTACCTGAATTTCCATGCGGCATTTCCTATCGGAACGTCTCTGGGGAAAGGTTGAAGTCACCGAGCCGGTGATCGGCGAAATCCTGGCTACCCGGGCAATGCAGCGGCTCAAGGGTGTTGACCAGGCAGGATACTATGAACCGTATATGCCCGGAACCGCGCATTCCCGTTTCGAGCATTCGGTCGGGGTTTATTACCTCCTGAGGCGCTTCGGGGCTCCGCTTGATGAGCAGGTGTCAGGCCTGATTCATGACGTGTCCCATGCGGTATTCTCCCACTGCATCGATTATGCCGGCAGGGGCGGATCGGAAAGCCGACAGGATTGGCAGGACCGGGCGCATGGGGCGTATGTCTTATCAAGTGATATCGCACCGGTCCTCAGGCGGCACGGATTCAGTATCCGCAAAATTCTCGATGACCGGCGGCATCCGCTGAAGGAGCGTAAACTGCCGGATCTGTGTGCCGACCGGCTGGATTATTCGTTAAGGTCGGCATTCATGTACCGGATCATACCGGCAGCAGCCGCATTTGAATTTCTCGACCGGCTGGTGATCCGTGATCAGAACTGGGTATTTACATCCGGCCGGGCAGCACTTTCATATGCCCGGCTGTTTCTGAAACTGAACCGGAAGTTTTACAGTGGGCTGGCATCGGCGGTAATGTTCCGGACGGTCGGCGATGCCGTCTCAGCTGGACTAGGGGAAGGCATCATAACCGACGCGGATTTATTCCGGACTGATTCTGTTGTCTTGGCCAAACTCCGGGCGGCTAAGGATTCCGGCATCATGCGGCTGCTCCGGCGGATGGACCGGCTGACGCCGGTGAAGCGGGTCAGAAGCGGCGGAAATGCTGCCGTGACGGTCAAGTCGCGCGTTGTGGATCCGCTGTACCTGTATCGCGGCCGGATCAGACGCCTGTCGGACGGACGGCCGGATTATGTCCGGATTATCCGTAGGGAAATGAAACCCAAATTCTACCGGTTTTTATTCCGTGACTGACTTCATCAGGTGAGGATTATGACTGCGCTGAAAACCAGTATTCCGGCCAGGATTTTCCGCCACAGGTGGGTTGTTTCCTTCAAAAGTATGACGGCCGCGACAACGGCAAATACATAGTAAGTACTGGAAACGAGAACTACACTGGAAGCCTCTCCGAATATGAATGCCTTCATCAGAAGCATATAAGAGGCAATATTGATTAGTGCCAACAGAGGCATGTTCCAAGATGCCGTCGCCAGTTCCAGCCGGACAGTCCGCAGCGTCATCGGTGGAGTAAGTCCGTTAACCAGGCCGGGTATGAAAAACATCAGGAATGTGTAGAATTGGGTCGGGTAGTGAGCGGTGGCGACTTTATCCAATGTCCAGCCCAGCCCGAGGGCGCCGGCCATCATCAGCGGCCGGCGGAAGCTTTCTACTTCAGATTTCCGGAATCGTGCCGATATTATCAGCCAGTTAGCACAGACAATGATTCCCATTGCCGCAATTTTGGAGTTTGTCAGCGGCTCGCCGAAAAAAATTATAGCCGCAGCAAATGGAATGGCGTAACCGATGCGCATGACTATTGTCAGGACCGATGCCTCTACCTTTTTCCGGGTTATAAACTCAAGCCGGGAAAACAGCGTCCAGGATAATATAGCCAGTAATGTTATGGCACCTGTCCGGAAGTCGGGGATTTTCAGCGGTTCGGGATAAACCAGCCAGAGACCCAGCGCCATCAGGCCGCCGGTCATATTATAGAGAGCCGTAAAAACCCGGGGATCGCAGGAGCGTACCGAGAGCACCCGTGACAGGATACTATATATTGTATTGAGAATTACCGTAGCGATGGCAAATCCGAACCAATTCATCAGGCTTAGTATATCAGCAAATAAACCGTTGACTGGCTTCTTGCAGCGCAGGCTCAGGACTGTTACAGTTAAAGCAGGCGGGCGGTATGACGTTTAAAGACCTGACCGACAAAGTTGTCGTCATCACCGGTGCATCAAGCGGTGTCGGCAAAGCCCTGGCACTTAGACTCGCTTCAGAGAAGGTGAAGCTGGTCCTTCTATCGCGTGACGCCCAAAAACTTCAGGACGTATCCAACGCTTTAAGCTCCATGGGCACGAAGGTTTCGTGCTTTTCGAGTGATGTCACGGATCCCCTGCAGGTTGCCAATGCCGTCGGGATGATTATGGAAGCATACGGCCGGATTGACATTCTGATCAACTGTGCCGCCATCTGGACGGAAGGACCGATCGATACCATGTCATCCGAAAAGGTCCGTGAGCTTTTTGACGTTAATTCGATCGGGGTAATTTATATGATCCAGCAGGTGCTGCCGGTGATGCGCCGTGCCAAATCGGGACATGTGGTCACCATCGGTTCGCACGTTGGGATCGATCCGCAGGTAGGAACCTCGGCATATACCGCGACCAAATATGCGGTCCGGGGCTTCTCTGAATCGCTCCGACTGGATCTGACCGGCACCGGCATCAGGATTTCCAGCATTTATCCGGGCGGAATTGACGCTCATTTGTTCAGTACCACACCGCTGACCAATGAACGGTCAGTGGCAGTCGAATATGTTGAGAAAATTGCCGAAATTGTC
>Ga0154812_104_pt15 | contig 14637 bp, 16 predicted proteins | sample Rifle2008BG16ft_FD_105820 | JGI IMG/M metagenome (GOLD analysis project Ga0154812, IMG submission 105820) | Candidatus Gottesmanbacteria bacterium RBG_16_52_11 | reverse complement strand
GATTTGACAGGCTCTCGGCAAATGTTGTCACTCCCCTGTCCGGTGACCTGGTAATCAGCCTGGAGTCCTCAGGTTCTGCGGCGGCGAAGCTGGATATCAGAAACGCCGGAGGTCAAACGGTTACGACTATCGACCAAAGCGGAAATATCGAAACGTCAGGCCGTATCAGCGCCGCAGGTGCCACGCTCAGCGGTACCCTGGTGGTACCCGAACTCGTCGTCGGCGAATCCCTTTCAGCCGGACGGATTACTACGCCGCTCGGTGATGTCGATACCCGGCTGACTGCACTTGAAGCATCGGTCTCGGCTATCTCGACTTCTGACCGTCAGGGTGCCACCGGACCGCTGCCAACGCCCTCTGTCACGGCTACTCCGACACCGACACCCATACTGATTCCGACTGCTACTCCGACACCGACACCGGAGCCGACGCCAACACCGGACGTCACCCCGACACCCCTGCCTGAGCCGGAACTCTCTGCTTCCGAATCAGCCATGCTCGAATTACTGACATCCGGAAATCCCGATTCCCCAGGTACATCGGTTGAGATTGGTCAAAATATTGAAGTCGACACCGCCCTGATCCGGGATTCGCTGTCGGTTCTGGGCACGGCCAGCCTCGGGTCAACCACTATCGCCGGACAACTGATGGTCGACGGCAGCATCCTGGTTTCATCGCATGGAGTCGAAACGGTTGTCGGGACGCTTTACCTGAACCGGCACCGGCTGGCTTCGGTTGACATCGGCGGCGGTACGCTCGTGGTCGCTCCCGACGGGAGCGTGACTATTACCGGCAACCTGGCCGTCAGCGGCAATCTGGCGGTTGGCGGATCGCTCTCGGCGTCACTCATCAGTCCGGTCGGCAGTGATATTACCCTTGACTTGTCCCGCAGTCCTGTAAGTACGGATTCGCCTGTGATAGCGGATGGCCCCCGCGACGGATTCTCCCGCCTGATGATCCGGGGTGAGGCCAACCGGGAAGTGGCCTCAATTGACTCCTCCGGTACTGCCAGTTTCGGCGGCGATGTCATTGCCTCCGGCAGCGGTACCTTCGGTAAACTCTTCATCGCCTCCGGAGAATCATCAGCGGGCGGTACGCTTTCAGCCGTCACCGAGTCTAACGCCACGGTCGGACAGGCAATCCTGCAGTCAAATATGACGGAACTCACACTTACGAATACAAACATTACCCAAAACTCGTATATCTATATCACTCCGGTTACCTCAACTAACAACCAGGTCCTGTACGTGAAGTCAAAAACTGCACCTGAAGCCGGTATTCCCGGCCGCTTTACCGTCGCCGTCGACTCCCCGGTAAATCAGGACATCCGATTCAATTGGTGGATAATAAACTAGTATGAATGACACGAATCGTACGAACCGGAGCACGAATCAGGCGAATATTCTCCATAAAGAACTCTGTTACATGGTTGTCGGTTGTTTGTACGACGTGCGTAATCTCTACGGATCTGGACAAAAAGAACTTGTGTATCAAAATGCTCTGGCAGAGTTGCTGGCGAAGAATAAACTACCGTTTGAGCGGGAGGTTCTTATCAAAATCCGATCTAAGTTGAGCGACAAGACTCTAGGCAACTACCGGCTTGACTTTGTAATTGATAAGAAAATTATCGTGGAAATAAAAGTAATGAAGTTTACCCCAGATAAAATCCAAAACCAGCTATTTTCATATCTTTTCTCAACAACTTATGAGGTTGGGTATCTCGTCAACTTTGGTTCATCTCGGTTATACCTGAAGCGAGTAATTTTGACGAATGACCGAAAGCACATTTCGTTCAATTCGTAAGTTTATCCGTTGAATTCGTGTGATTAGTAGTTTCAATCCGTTTTATCCGTGTTTCTCAGTCCGCACACATGGCGTAGTCGTTGACGCCGTACGGCACCATGCCGGCAGCCGTGCAGGCACCGCTGCAGCGGCTCTGGCTGACGGCAATATCCTGGTCAGCCGCGTTTTCCAGGGGCACGATGGCGCAGAAATCGTTCCGGGTGGCATTTACACCGTATTCATAACTCACATCAGTATTGGCGGGGTTTCTCGGCAGGCGCTTCATGTAAAGCGTAGCGTTGGCGCATCCGCCTGACGGATACGCCACGAATTCTCCGGCTTCGCTCGTTCCGTTACACACTATCGTGCCGGCGGCACACACGTCCGGTCCCGGGGCTATCTGCAGACCGCATCCCTGAATGTCGGTACCGCTTGAAACCGGATAGTTCTGGTAGTCGTTGTAGTAAAGCCTGAGGGCGGTTTTGAGTTCCCGCAGTTCCGCCTTGGCCCGGGCATCCCGGGCCCGGCCCCGGGCGCCGAGGAGATTGGATATCGAGAAGGCCAGGATGATGGCGATGATACCGATGACGATAATCAGTTCGATCAGCGTAAATCCCTCAGTCAGTTTCCGTTTCATATACCCTCCTTGCCTCATGGCGGTGTCAGCGTATGGCTGTTATCAGTCGGCAGCGCATTCGTGCTGGATACGCCGTAATTGCAGTTCTGGTCACCGGCAGCCGTGCCGCAATCCGTGTGGTCATAATACTGTGTCTGCTTGGCGGCATTGACGTTGATGTCCTTGTCCTCGAGGTTTTCGATAAGTGCGTACAGCTGGTAGTAGCTCCCGTCACTATCATAATAGTATTTCCGGGATCCGGTGTCCCCGGGCAGTTCGGTGAAATAAGTCGCCAAAACATTTGTACTGGCATCCGTGATCTCAAAAGCATCACCCCAGTCGCAGGCAGTCAACGACGGCGTAACGATGTCACCACACCCGAATATCAGCCCGTTACCGTCATCCGCCGGGTAGGAACCCCGGTCATGGTTGAAAGTCTCCAGCGCCTTGGCAATCTGGGTCAGGTCGCTTTTGCGTCTGGCATCGCGGGCTTTCCGGAGTGACGCCATATAGCTGCCCTGGACCATGGCGATCAGTACCCCGATGATGGCGATCACCACCATGACCTCCAGAAGTGTAAAGCCTCGTGAAAGATTGAGAATAAAACCGGCCTTTCTCATACCTTATATATACTATTGATCAATTCTTACCCCAACGCAAGTCTCCCGATCGGAATAACTACGGGCACTGGTTTACTTTGGCTCCGGCCGACACACCGTAGTTATACCCGGCTCCGCCCGAAGAGCAGCAGCCTTGCGCCGGATCATTGCATCCCAGCCGTTCCACGTCATTGTCCCGCCAGATCTTTACCGTGGCGTAGAGCCGGTATCCTTTGCACGGGTCTGCCGGATCCACCTGTTCGTATAGGTATGCAGCTTTCGACTCCGGATCGCACAAGAGGTTCGGCATGTTGTAAGCGGCAAAAATAGTCGTCCCGCAGGTCATCGCTGCCGCCGGCGGATAGCATCCGTTATCATTAGCATAATGCTCCAGAACCGCCTGAATCCGGTTCAGATTGCCTTTGCGCTTGGCGTCAAAGCCTTTCTGCAGTTGCCCTTTCCAGTTGGTATAGGCGAAGGAAAATGCAAGCGCCATCATGGCAATCACGATCAGAAGTTCCATGAATGACATGCCGGAGGATTGCCGGGAAAGGTTCAGCTTTCTTCTCATAGGGGTTACATTTCGAGTATGCCAGCGTATACCGAGTTTTGCAAATACGATATGGTAGTTACTCCTATAAGGCCTTTACACCTGTAACCTCCCGGGGTATAGTAATCTAGTCTATGCCGAAGGTCATAATCGCTCTTGACAGGATCATCCGGGGCCTGACAGTCGGACTGTTCGCAGTTATTCCCCTCTTTTTCCTGCCCCTGACGCGGGACTTCTTTGATACCAACAAATGGCTGCTCACTTGTGTCGCGGCTGTCGTCATCCTTTTAATCTGGTCGGTGCGGACGGTGCTGGCACGCGATATTACATTTTCTCCGTCCCCTGCCGCAGCGGGCACCGGTTTACTCACGCTGGTTTTGTTTTTAAGCTTCCTGATTGCATCGCGTAACCGGGTAGAGGCAGCCATGGTACCGACAGGTTTCGTAACATTTGCCGCACTGACGCTGGTAATATTTTTCGGCGGAGCATTCGTGAACCGCGGCGCCCAGACTCTGCTGAAATGGATGCTTTTCGTGACATCAACCATTCTGGCTGTAATTGCCGTCTATCTGTTCTTCGGCATCGGCAAGCTGATGTTCCCGAATGTCTCCTACCTCGCCGATTCCCTCTGGACGCCGGCCGGTAACAGCATAGCCGCTATGTCGGTTATGCTGCTTACGCTGCCGCTTCTAGTTGAGGAAACCGTGTCTGCCTACCGCAAAAAGGCTGATATGAATATGACCTTTGCCTCAGTGATGACACTGGTCGTTATTTTCGGCAGTGTCCTGACGCTGGTTCAGGTAGTTCCCAGAATTTCCACAAACCTTCTGCCCCTTTCCACGGCTTGGGCGGTGCTGCTGGAGATGTTTAAAACACCGGTCGGACTTCTTTTCGGAGTCGGAGCCGAAAATTTCCTGGCTGCCTTCTCCGCCGGCAGGCCGAGCGCCTACAATGCGCTTCCGGTTTGGAATATCCGGTTCACGGTTTCATCCAGCATGCTGCTTCACCTGGCTACCACGGCCGGGCTGGTCGGTACCGCCGGCCTGTTCGTGTTCGGCCGCAACCTTATCACCGGCTGGAAAACCGGGCACTGGGGCCTGCGGGTTTCATTCATACTGGCGCTTCTTCTGATACTCCTGACCCCGCCGAACATAACCGTACTCGTTGCCATCGTCGCGCTGATGCTTCTTAAGCCCCACCACACTGAAGCTGTCAAAACCATATCCGTTCCGGACCAGGCTCGCCAGGCACTCTTCGGCGGGATCGGGCTGGCCATCCTGATTTTCGGGCTGTCCGCATTCGGACTTTATAAAGTCTACGCTGCCGAACACTTCTTTTACCGGTCGCTTTTGGCGGCACAGGCCAATAACGGGACTGACACCTACAACCTGCAGAACCGGACGGTCAACACGAATCCCTACGTCACCCAATACCACATTACCTTTGCTCAGACTAATCTTGCCCTGGCCAACGGGATCGCTTCCTCAGTCGGACAGAACGACAAACAAACGCTGACCGAAGAGGAACGGCAGCTAGTCTCCCGGCTGATTCAGCAATCAATCAATGAAGGCAAGCTGGCGATTAACCTGTCTCCGGGCAATATCCTGGCCTGGGAGACTCTGGCCGGCGTCTACCAGAATATTGCCGGAGTTGTCACGGGTGCAGACGACTGGGCAATCATCGCGTACCAGCAGGCAGTCCGGCTTGACCCGGTCAACCCGATCCTCAGGCTGAATCTGGCCGGAAGTTACATCGTCAAGCAGGACTTTCCGTCAGCACTGCAGCAACTCCAGCTGGCGGCGGCACTAAAGCCCGACCTCGCCAATATCCATTACAATCTGGCATTCGTTTACCGGCAAATGAAGGATCCCCTGCGTGAAGCTGCAGCCCTTCAGACGGCTCTGGCGCTTCTGCCGGCCGGCAGCGCCGACGCTGACCGCGTAACGAAGGAGTTAGAAGACGCTAAAGCCAAATTATCGGCCGAGGAAATCGCGGTTCTGGAAGGCCAGAAAGCGGCTGACAGCGGCGTACAATCCCCGCTTTCCACTCCGGCTACCCGGCCAGAGCCTCAGATAACGCCGAAGATAGACCTCGGTCAGGAAGCCTCCCCGCAAGCGCAGGCGCAACCCCCGCTGCCGCCCGAACCGACAATAACACCCACCAGAGCACCGTCACCGGCGGCAACCTCAGCGACACCATCAGCCGGGACTACTCAGGTCCCGCCGGAGGGCGAAGGTCCCTGATCCCCCTTTACCGCTGATTCAACAGTCGTGGAATATTCCGCTGTCATCGCGGGGACATCTGCAATTTGATTATCCGCTGGCTCACCCGACCCCAGACAGCACCGGAGAAAATAAAGAGGTATAGTATCAGACCGACCACAAATCCCCTGACGGCAAACCAGCCGCCCTTCTCCCGGTACATGAATATGAGGAACTTACGGACCAGAAACAGGTGGACCGATAACAGAATTACGAAAAACGAATTAAGCAGCACAAACAGCGGCGACCGCAGCAGTATGTTCGTAATCCGTAAATCGTAATTCATGATCCCCAGGGTGACGGTAATCAGCGACATTATCCAGATTAACCCGACCGCCAGCGTCCCCGCACCGGATAATGCGGCGATGGCTTCCCAGAGTGTAGTTGCCACCGGATCGAATTTTTTCCGCCGGGCATATAGCTTGGTCCAGTGGTAAGCCCGGAGAAAGTATTTCCTGGCAATCGGCCAGAACCCTTCAAATTCGTGCCTGACCCGGACATCGGAAGCGAAGATGATCGCATATCTCCGGGCGATCCGGTACGTCAGTTCGATATCCTCAACCAATGCCCCGGGGTACTTTTCATCAAATCCGCCCAGGCGGGTAAAAACGGACCTCTTAATCGATGCGATCCGGGTTGAAAAAAGGTAGTAGTAGCCGCTTTTGTCCCGTTCATTTATCCAGTAACTCCAGTCGCGCAGGGCTTTGAAGTTGGGGAAGAAATCCCCGGTTCTCTGCTCCTTCACCCAGACCCCGGTCAGGGCGACCACGTCAGGATCGGTTATAAATACCCGGGCCAGATTATGGAGAGTATCCGGAAACAGCTCGACATCACTGTCAAGAAATACCACAAATTTCCCCCGGGCAGCCTTAACCCCCCGGTTCCGGGCGGCTGCCGGCCCCATATTATGGTTCAGCCGTAAGGATCTCAAAGGAAATTTCCGGCGGCTGATTAATCCTGAAGTACTTTTTCCGTATGGTTCGGATTTCATATTTCGGATTTCGAATTTCGGAACTGATCCGTCATCCACGACGATCACTTCATACGGCGGCGCGTTCCTGGATCTTGCGATAGAGGTCAGAAGCGTCCCGATGGTATCGGCGGAATTATAGTAAGGAATGACTATTGATAAATACGGTTTCACATTTAAGTCAATTTATGATTTAGGGATTAAGATTTACGGATAAAATCACACCTATTCTCTCATAAATCTTAATTCATATATCAGAAACAATAATTAGAGGTGCAATACCGGAAATCAAAGTTACAGTATCCGGTCAAGTATCCCGCGGGCAGAAGCTGCTATATACTCCATTTCCTGATTCGTTAGTCCGGGGTAAATCGGCAATCGTACCAGCGTCCGGGAAATCAGGTCTGTTACGGGTAACCGGACGGGCTTGCCTTTCGCCAGCTTAGCACCCATGGGAGCCGAATGCAGCGGCACATAGTGGTAAGAGACTTCCACTCCCCGCTTCCGCATTTCCCTGATGAATACGGTCCGCTGCTGCGGTGTCGGCAGACGCAGCGCATAAATATGCCAGTTGGGATCAGATCCCTCCGGAACCTGCGGCAGGATAAGTGCCGGCTCAAACTTCCGGAAAAAATCCGTATAAAATCCGGCAACCTGACTACGTTTCCGGGAAATCTCACCGAGCTTTTTCATCTGGCTTACCGCCAGTGCCGCCAGGATATCAGACAGGAAAAAACTTGTCCCCCGGTCAACCCAACTGTATTTGTCGACAATTCCCTCGAGGTACGCTTTCCGGTTGGTACCGTTAGCCCGGTAGACATCCATAAATCGGGACAGGTCTTCCCGGCTGGTGATGACAGCGCCCCCTTCGCCGCAGCTGACGTTCTTGGTGCCGTGGAACGAATATACTCCGGCGTCGCTCCAGGCCCCCAGCTGCCGTCCCTGGTACGAGGCACCGATGGCGTGCGCCGCATCTTCAACGACGAACAGGCCGTGCCGGCGGGCAAGATTTGTGATCATCTCCATCGGAGCAGCCATACCGGCGTAGTGGACTACGATTATCCCGCGGGTCCTTGAAGTAATCCGTTTTCCGACGTCTGCCGGATCGATATTGGCAAACACCGGATCAATGTCAGCAAACACCGGTGTAGCCCCGGCAAGAACCACGGCATTAGCCGTCGATGACATGGTGAAGCTGGGCAGTATCACTTCATCACCCGAACCGATACCGAGAGACGCCATGACCAGTTCCAGTCCGTGGGTACAGGACGTCACCGCAATGGCGAACCCGGCTCCGGTCAGTTCTTTCAGCTGGTGCGACAGTTCTTCACTGTTGGGTCCGTCACCCGTACCCAAGGTCGTCCGGAGTGCCTTCTGCACTGCTTCCTCTTCTGCTTTCTCCCAGAACGGCCGCGATAAAGGAATCTTCATCATATATATTGTAAATTATTTTCTGCTCCTGCGCTTCTTTGCGGGAACCTGTTTCCGGCGTTTGCGGTAAGCTCTCCGGAAGCGCCGCAGTATCCGGGCCGGTACCCCGGCGACAACGCTCCACGCCGGAACATCCCGGGTAACCACCGCTCCGGCCCCGACAACCGATTCTTCCCCGATCGTGACGCCCGGCAGGATGACGGCAGCGGTTCCCACATACGCACCGCGTCTGATGACCACAGGCTGTTCACGGGTCGGATAAATCCGCTGCAGCGGATGATCCGCATAGCCCACGTTGATGTGGGTAACGATATTTGTCCGGTTGGATAGCGTCACGTCGTTTTCCAGTTCAAAACCGCCCCGGCAATCCAGACTCGCCTCATCCCCCACGAAACAACGGTCACCGATGAACACCCGGGTAAATCCGTAGTGGTACAGATTCGTAAACGTGACATCCCCGATTACGGTATCGTTTCCGACCGTTGCCCCCGACAGCCGCAACACCGTAGTGCGCAGTTGGGGAAATATGACGGCATGCAGGAATTTCCCGATAACCGTATACAGTACGAAGCTGACCGCCTTGCGGATTCCGATTGCCCGGAGCGCCTTCATATGCCCCGCACCGATCGCGGGGCAGACTGGAATGTATCACCGGTTCCGGTTTTACCGAGCCTTCTGCGGAATTTCCATAAATTGACGAGGTAGTCTGCAGAGTCACGGAACAGCCGGACAGAAGACACTTTATCGTGACGCCTCAGAAACAGAACCGGCAGTTCCGCAATTTTAATACCCGCGCGCCGGGCCAGTACCGTGATTTCGGTATCCCAGAACCAGTGCGGGTGGCGCGTCCGGGCAAGTACCGGCAGAATTAAGCTCCGGCGCATGAATTTATACCCCGATTCGCTGTCAACGCTGCCGGTTCCGACCATGAAGTCAGCCAGTTTCCGGTAACCGATCGAGAATATCTCCCGGAGGATCGTATATGCTTCGGTCCGGTAAATCCTTCTGCCGATTACCATATCGGCACTGCGCCTGAGAATCAGCCTCACCATCTGCGGGATGTAGACCGGGGCCACCTCAAGATCGATATCGATGTACCCTACCACGGTTCCGGCGGCCACCAGCATGCCGTCGCTCACCGCTTTGCCCCGGCCGGTATTGACGTCATGGAAAAGCGCTTTCCAATCGGGATGGCTGGCTACCAGTGCCCGGATCATATCCGGTGTCCGGTCCCGGCTCTTATCGTCAACGAATATCAGTTCCCAGCTCAGCCTGGTTTCGGATAATATTTCGGTAATCCGTCTGACGCTGTCACGAAAAATCGGCTCCTCATTGTAACAGGCCAGAACCAGGGAAAGGTCCGGCGGTGTAGTCTTTGCCATAAGCTCCATTGCAAAGTACCATACTTACCAGCCTGCTGCAAGACGACTTTGCGGGTACTCTACGGCGTCGTTACAGGGTTACGTCATTGCGGACCAGAAACGTTGAATCCCCGTTTAACGACCGGTAATTGCTGTAGATATACTGCTGGTCGCTCCACGGGAGGGTGTTGACCCGGTTCAGTTCACCCTGGTTGATAAACTTGGTGTTACTGCTGACTAGTGCCTGAGGCAGGCTGGGCAGCGGCCGGCTCAGAAATTCGGCCGACTGCCCGAAGGGTATGCAGCAGGCATAATACGGATCGGGATTGTAAAGCATCCTGCCGTCCAGATCGAGGATCGGCTCACTGCGGGGAATTATACTGTTCAGTTGTGCTATTTTACCCAGTGACTGTGCATTATTCCAACTCACCTTAGGTTGCTGGACTTCACTGAAAACCTGTACCATGTACCAGGCCCCCGCAACTGCCAGCACCGTAAACGCCATCCGCAGCAGATCATGCCGGTTAAACAGGGACGATAGTGCGGCAATGCCGTCAGCGGCATAAAAAGCCACGAATATGCCGACGGGTATCAGATACTGGGCATGCTTGAGGGGTACGATCTCCACGTAGAAGGTAAGTTGGATCAGAAACTGTCCGGCAACCAGCACTTCAACAAGCGGCGGGCGTTTGCGTTCCCCCAGAAGCGGCAAGAGCAGCCGCCAGATACCGAAAAATGCCGCGAAAATCCACAGGGCATGGTTAGTTAAAAGTCCGCGGTTCCATCCGTCCAGACCGTAGAAAATACTGTTGGGATAGAAAAACAGGTCCGGCATCATGATGAAATACCTGCTGATCCGGTTAGCCTCAACCGGCAGCCGGACAAGGGAATACCAGACCAGGCCGGGATCACCCAAAGTTAAGAGGTACAATCCGAACAGAAGGACCGGCACTGCCATCCCCAGCACGAATCCGTAGGCCTTTTTCCATAATTTACTGATACCAATTTTTCTTTTTATCCCCCTTATCCCTCCGGCCTCCCTCAGAACATATATTGCAGCCGCTATTATTCCCACCCCCAGATTCGGCAGCATTTTCGGCAGCGTCAGGACGCTTATCGAATACAATAGTCCGGAAACTGCCGCATCGGCTGCCCTGCCTTTACCGAACCAGCGGACTTGAAACAATACGGCAAGAACCATAAACAGGGTGGCCGGCAGGTCCGGGCGGATTTCCAGATATTTATCAAACGGCAGCGGCAGAAACGCGAGTATCGCCCCGGCCAGAACCGCGCTCCACAGGATCCGGCGCATTTCCCATAAGAGAAGCCCCACGGAAGCACACGTCAGCGTAAACAGGACGAACATGAAGATCCGGGCATAGATGAAAGGGTCAGTCGTCCCCCAGCCCGCCGCCACAACCGGAGCTAGCATGAAATGGAAAAGCGGCGGGAAAAATGACTGGAAGTCCGTATACGGATGCCTCCCCTGGAGGATTGCGGAAGCCCAATGGAGATGGGCATATTCGTCAACGTCAAAGTAGCGGATGATTCCGAGTTTCCAATGCCAGGAGAGGAAAATGACCAGCAACGAAGCGGCGGTGATGATGAGTATAAAACCAATAATCTTATCGGTTTTCACACGTAGTTTTATGGTACACGGAAACGGAGTTGGTGTACAATATGCGGTCAGTCCTGCCTAACTGGATAAAATGATGCGTCAGGAAGCGACAGAATCAATTCCGGCAACCGGTGATCTTCAGCCGGAAGTCCGGGCGCGGTTTGACGATATATCCGACGACCTGGACGGTCTTTGTAAACTCGGATATCTTTCACCCGGTTCAGTCGGCAGCGCTTTGGATGTCGGGACCGGGTCCGGGATGGGCGCCCTGGCGCTTCGTCAAATTCTACCTGACGCCGTTATTGATACCATCGACGACGGTTCTTCGTATCAGACCAGCCCTGACTACCGGCTCCGTCCTGTTCCCGCGTCTGCTGCCCGTTTCATCCGGTCATCACTGGCTGACTGGACTGACCGGTCAGCATCCGGATATGACCTGGTAATGGCAGTCCAGTTTCCCTTTTTCCCAAATAATGTCAGTGATTGGAAGGAAAACTGCACCGGCGCGGCCGCTAACCTGCTCGATATGGCACGGCTACTGAATCAGGGCGGAACTCTGGCGATCGGGTATAAAGTAGGTAAGGAAATAGTGACAATTAACCAGATACGGGATATCTTCCGCTGGGACCGGCTGTTTTCGGATATGCAGGATGTTTTCGACGGGCGTTTCCGCCATTTCTGGTTGATTCTCAGTAATCCCTATAAAGTCGCTTTAAGAAAGGCAATCGGTAACCCGGCTGCATACTTACCCCGAGCGGCCTGGCACCGGTGTCGCCTCCCCACATCACCAATTATTCTCTGTAACGCAAAACTAACGCCGGCAGACCGGTCACAGGTATAGAAGGATGATACCCATAAGCCCCAGCGCAACTCCGACGGACTTCTGCAGCAGATCAGAGCGTTCACCCAACACCAGTATTCCCAGTAGTATCGGGGAGACGTATGACAGGCTCCGGAACACCGGCATGGTCTGGGAAACGCTGGTTCCGGACAGTACGATCAGGATAGCCAGAAATGCCGTGGCATTGATTATTGAGCTGACAATAATGTTCCGCGGCCGGGATCTGATGACTGCCAGACTATCACCCAGTGTGCCCGGTTTCATTATCAGAATCAGATAAAGCACCAGATTATTCACGAACGCGTAGGTATACGGACTGAATGCCTTTAATATCTGCTTGTCCAGGATCGTGGCTATAGTCGTACTGAGGGCCATAACAAACGCAAATAGTATGCCCCGGGTTATCCGGATCTTCTTTTCTTTAAACAGGACGGCCACGCTGCCGGCAAAAACCAGAAAGAGGCCTAGGTATCGGACTGGCGTGTACTGTTCTCCGAGAAATATCAGGCCTGCCAGAGCGGTCATGACGATGCTCAACCTGTAGATTATATTGACGACAGACACGTCGGTCGTCTTATAAGCGGCAAATCCGAGTGTCAGGGTAACGGCAAACGCAATTACTGAAGTTATTGTCAGCGCCCACCAGACAGGATCGACTGGCATTCGGAATTCAAACAGCAGAAACGGCAGGGTGAAAACCGTATTCAGCAGGGCAAATGCCGCCGAGTAGGCAATCGCCGCATGCCTGCCCCCGGCCAGCCGTTTATTGAGAACGGCAACTACCCCCACGGCCAGTCCGGAATAGATAAGCAGTGTCAGATTCATGAGTCTATCATTTCCTTATCAGTATGAATCAGTATGATATTAGTGCAATGCCGGCGATAATTGCAGCGATTCCGGCCAGTTGGTTTGGATGGAGTTTTTCTCTGAGAAATACGCGGGCAAGAAGTACGGTTACCATGGCAAACGCCCCGCCGACGCTTGCAACGACCGAAGCATACTGGCTGGACACACCCAGGCTGTAGCTGAAAAATGCTGAAATATCAAATATCCCGATTGGCAGAAGCAGTAGCAAGTTTCCCGGTTTAATAGGAATCCGGAGCGTTTGCCTGCTGACAATATTTGCTGCGAGAATGAAAATAATTGCAAAAAACCTGAAGATGTATACCGGCAGAAACCATCCTAACGCTTTGGATGCCGGAACGATCAGGAAAAGTGAAATTCCCCATCCCATCATGGCGACCAGGGCTTCCCTGACACCTTTAACCACACTCAGTCGCCTGATTTTTTTGAGATCCTCAAGGTTTAGCGATACTCCGATAATACCCGATGAAATGAGCAATATTCCGGTTACCTGCGTGAGTTTGAGGTGTTCGCCGTAGAAAAGTACGCTTAAAATTACGGTCACCAACGCAAATGATGCCCCGACCGGACTGACTACTGATACCATCCCGGTTTCCAGTCCCCTATAAAAAGCCAGATAGGCTATGGCCTGAAACACAGCAACTGCGATTAGAAGCACCAGGTACGGCTGAACGGATGCGATGGTAAATGTTGTTAACTGGGTGGTGAAATATGCAGTAGCCAGGATGAAACTGACAGTCATCATCCAGAAGTTTGTCCTGAGGTTGCCGAACCGGCGGGAAGCCAAAGCTGCCAGGAAATCCCCTGTTCCCCAGCAGACCATGCTGATCAGTCCGGTTATAATTCCCATAAACCGATTATAACTTATACCGTTCCCGTTTGTTTGGATTAGCGCACCAGAATAGTATATAATGCGCGTAATCTATGGCTGGAAATCAGGAATTTGACCTAACCGGGTATAAGGGACAAATCGCCTCAGCTGAAACAATAGCCGAGGGTCAGGAGCTTGACTTCGGAATAATTGAACAGATCCTCAATCTGCATGCCCAACTCTCCCCGGACCAGCAGATGGTATTGGAGATTGATCTTCCGTCACTCCCGCTGAATGATGATGACTGTCCGCCCGGAAGGTACGCCGGAACGGTGTATGATGCGCCGACCACGTTTTCTGATGGTATTACTCAACGAAGAGATCAACTGTTGCTGCACGTAATAGGCTGGGAAGAACGTTTATCCGGCCCGTCAAGGTGGAAAATTGTCATTCCACCTAATCGGGTGAATCAGGAAGAGCTGGGTCAAAATACTTCGGCCTCGCGAACGGCACTCACTCAAGACCGCCGTTTTCTGAACTATGCCGAATATGGAACCTATTTCCTGGAAGTAAATATCGACGGCAGATTCCCCGGTGACTATGTGTATATTCATCCGTCACTGATCAGCGACGTCCGGATCGAAAAAGCCACCGAACCACAGAGCCGGATATTAGTCCGGCGGGCCGCACCGCGGGAAACTGAATCGGAATAAATTTGGTAGGCCCGGTCAGTCCTGACGCGGAAGCTCAATTACCTGAATTACTTTTTCTGGATCTGTTTCCAGAGCCAGATCCCGACTAGTACCAGGTCGATCAGTACCACGATCCAGAAGACCGACATCAGCGTCCCGAAAATCCCGAAATCACCCCATCCCACCAATCCCCTATAGCCCATCATAATCTGTTTCACCTCCCTTAGTAACACTTAGCGAG
>Ga0154812_104_pt6 | contig 15297 bp, 22 predicted proteins | sample Rifle2008BG16ft_FD_105820 | JGI IMG/M metagenome (GOLD analysis project Ga0154812, IMG submission 105820) | Candidatus Gottesmanbacteria bacterium RBG_16_52_11 | reverse complement strand
CCAGCATGATCGCTGAAGCCCGGAAGTCTTCCCGCCGGTGGATGACAGTAACTTTGGAGGCAAACTTGGTCAGGAATGTGGCTTCTTCCATTGCGGTGTCGCCGCCGCCCAGCACTACCAGCTCCTTGTCCCTGAAGAAGAATCCGTCGCAGGTGGCACAGTAGGATACCCCTTTCCCCCGGAATTTTTCCTCAGAGGGAATGCCCAGCATTTTAGCGCTGGCGCCGGAAGCGACTATTACCGCCCGGCTTTCGTAGATTGAACCGGAGGTCCTGACCCGGAACCGGGCTGCGGTCGGCTTTTCCCCCAAGGCAGGAACTTCCAGAGCAGTTACGGTATCCAGGACAACTTTCGTACCGAAGCGGATTACCTGGTTTTTCATGAGCTCAACCAGCTCCGGTCCCTGGATGCCCTGGGGGAATCCCGGATAATTATCAACTTCCGTCGTCGTTGTCAGCTGACCGCCCGGCTCCGCACCCGTGAACATCAGCGTGGCCATGAAAGCCCGAGAAGCATACAGCGCGGCGGTATATCCTGCCGGTCCGGTTCCGATAATAATGACGTCGTACTTTTTCATGCTAAAGTCTCGGGTAACTCTTCCGGTGTTTCCGGCTATTATGCACCTGCCAGTCTGCCCAGTTCGGAAACCAGTGTATCCCTGCTTTGGACACCGATGAATTGTTTTACGACATTACCGCCCTTGAATACCATCAGGGTCGGGATGCTCATAACGCCGAATTTCTGAGCCGTCGTGGGATTTTCATCGACATTGAGCTTGGCGATCTTTACCTTAGTTCCCAGCGACTGACCGACCTGTTCCAGAATCGGATCCTGCATCCGGCAGGGACCGCACCAGACGGCCCAGAAATCCACCAGTACCGGTCCTGCCGATTTGACCACCTCAGCATCAAAAGTCGAGTCACTGACGACTACATCTGACATATATGTCTCCTTCCATAATACCTCCCTGGTGCCGCATTGATCAGGGGGAGAAAATATCAGTCTACCACGCCGCAAATCTGCTGAACAGGACACTTTACCGGTCGTGTTCTTCCGGGCCGGTGCCGGCGTCACGCAGGCGTAACATTTTTTCCCCTTTATCCGAAAGCGAGTAACAAACGAATTTACCGCAGCGGCAGGAATCGACCACCCCGGCGTTTTTGAGATCCGATAGGGCGTGCGATACGGTCGTCTGCGGTACGTCCAGCACATGTGACAGGTCGGCAACCGACATTTCCTCTACCCGGGACAGGATCATGGATATCTTAAACTTCGTCTGGTCACACAGGTTCCTGATAACCGCAAGGAAATCCTTTTCCCGGGCATGCAGCATTGTCAGTTTACGCAGGTTTTTCATTTCACCGGATGTTACGAAATGCGGATGGTCGCGGTGTCCGCTGTTATATGAACGTTTGTTCATATAAATATGATACGCATGACTCCGGATGCTGTCAAGAGAGTATTCCGGCGGAGTACTCTTCCTCTCCCCTGCCCGGTATGCGATAATGGAAGTCGCTGATGGGACCATATATATGAGGATTTTTTTCGGCGGACCTTTAACCGATCTGGCTCACCCCGAGGAAACCAAGCGTTTCTACGTCAGGCTGAGTGAAATCGCCCGACAGAACGGATTTGACTATTATTGGGCCTTTTTAAACGGCACAGATCCCATCAAAAATCCGGATGTCCCCTCTGACGTCGTGTATGAAACCGACCTTCAGGAACTAGGAAAAAGCGACCTGATGATCGCTTATGTGGGCGAACCGACAACCGGTACCGGTCAGGAAATCGAATATGCCAAGGAACATGACATTCCGGTGTATCTCTTATACGAATCCGGTAAGCACGTCACCCGGATGGTGCTCGGCAGCCCCAACGTCCTTGGCACGATTGAGTTTACGGGCATCGAGGACGCGCTGGGTAAACTGGATATACTGCTAAGGGAAATCAAAAAATCCGTTCACTTGCCTACGGTCAACGTATAACCGGCTTTTTTAACAGCTTCCCTGATGGTATCCAGTGATACCCGGGATTCGTCATACTCAACGTCCAGTGTCTGGTCAGCGTAGCTGCACCTGGCTTTAACTCCCGCATCTTCCAGTTCCGCCTCGATCATCAGCGCACAGCTAGTGCAGTGCATATCCCCGACTTTCAGTGTTTTTTTAATCATAAATATTTTATTACTGCACGGTAAATTCACCGCTGTACATTCCCATGCTGCATGAGTAAACCAGCTTTCCGGTTTTTTTCGGTGTGAATTCTATCACCGTTTCTCCTGTCTCGGGAAGTACTTTCTGGATACCCAGATCGGGTATGGTGAAAGCCCTGGAGCAGCTCCTGACACCATCAGTATTTAGTTTCAGACGGACCGGAATACCGGCCTTCAGGACTGACGTGTCCGACTCATACCCGTAATTTCCGACGGTGATCGTCACCTCCTGTACCCCCTCTGCATCAAGCTTGGCCTTAGGGTTGCCGGATGGACCGGTTGCCTGTCCGCCGGTAGCGGCTTTCAGGTAATTATTAAGTGTATAAATCGACCCCCGCATGACCAGTCCGCCGTTAATCGACATAAGACCGAAAATCAGGATAATGCCGGCGGCAATATAAGCAAACGCCTGGCGCTCCAACAGCTTGATCACCGCCGCACCCAGAACGAAAAATACCGGACCGGTGCCCAGCACGAACGCCGCCATGATACCGGTACCGGCTAGCGGGTTGCCGGTGCTGACAGCCAGTGCCATCATCGCCTGGGTGACTCCGCAGGGCATGATTACTGAAAGAAAACCGACCAGTGCCGGTGCAAACGCGGACCCGCTCAGGCTGGTTTTTCTCAGGAGCCGATATGACCACCGTGGCGGAGTAATGACAAACCGCCGGAATACCGGATGTATGTCGGCGATACGGGCTGCTGTCGCCAGCATAAAGATTCCGGCCAGTATCTGGATGGCGCCAAGTCCCTTAGGGGTCAGCATCACGAGCGATCCCAAAATACCCAGTATGAAGCCGAGGATCGCATGGGAAACCAGTTTAGCCCCCAGAAATGCTGCTACAGGCTGCCACTTCAGCGATTTTACGTTTCTGTCACCGGATTTGCCGCTGACTGCGCTGGTGAGAAGTCCCCCCTGTACCGCCAGGCAGGATATGCCTCCGGTAGTCAGACCCGTCAGAAATGCCAGCCAAATGTTTCCCATAGATTCCTGTCGATTCGAAAAACGATTGTAACCTGAAACCGAGTATGGCACAACTCAACCGGGAAATTCAACTTACTTTGTCAACCCTTGACAGCGCTATCGGAACAGATATATGATACATTTATCAATCCCCCTGGGGGGGATTAAATATACATATGCCTCGTGGCGTTCCCAGAAATCAATCCGTTCAGCGAACCGTGCTTCACCGGTTGAAAATTACCCGCGGCCACCTTGACCGGGTGATTGCCATGGTTGAAAGCGGCCAGTACTGTATTGATGTTATCCACCAGTCAGCAGCAATCCAGTCCGCACTGAAACAAATTGATCACGTCGTTCTGAAAAACCATATGGAAACCTGTGTCGCAAACGCTATCAGCCGGGGACGGAAAGATGAAGTTATCAGTGAAATCATGAAGGTAATGGAGAAGAAATAAATGGACAGAATAATCGTCACCGTCTCGGGTATTTTGCTGATAGCCGCTATTTACAGGTTTTTCTTCGGGAAACGCGAAACGGCAACAGAAGCCGGCAATGCGCTAACCGTTATCGTCGACGGGGGCTATAAACCAGGTATTATCCGGATCAGTAAGGATAAACCAGCCCGCCTGACATTCCTGCGCCGCGACCCCAATCCTTGTCTGGATGAGGTTGTGCTGCCTGACTATAAAATCAGGGAATACCTGCCGGTCGGCAAGCCGGTGACGGTTATCCTCAATCCTCCCCATCCGGTTGATGCCAAAATCCGGTGCGGCATGAACATGTTCCACGGGAAAATAATTACTGATGAATAACACACAGGTTTACCCAGCAAATTCCGGCAAATCCGGGGAGACCGAACGGCTCTCCTTCCCCATAGTCGGCATGCATTGTGCCTCCTGTGCCAAATTGATTGAACGACAGCTTAAAAAAACTCCGGGCGTCTCTGACGCGGCCGTCAATTACGGCAGCGAGCAGGCGACGGTAGCATTTGCGCCGCGCACCGTTACGCCGCAACAACTGGCTGATGCAGTCGCGGCAATCGGTTACAAAGCAATCGTGACCGGGAGTCAGGACCGGTCAGCTGACTCTATCCGGGATGCCGAAAAGCGGAAAAATCTCCGGGACCTGATGCTGAAAGTCTGGATCGGCGGCATGGCCACGTTCCTGATTCTGCTTTCCGGGCTTCCGGAAATGCTGGGGACAGCCGGACGTTCCCTTTTCCCCGATCCGTATCCGTTTATGATGCCCCCGGCAATTCTGCTTCTACTGTCATCAATCGTGCAGTTTTGGGTCGGCAGGGAATTTTACCTGGCTACCTGGTCGGGACTGAAAAACCGGACTGCCAGCATGGACACTCTGGTAGCCCTCGGCACTACCGCAGCCTTCGCCTATTCGGTGGCGGTAGTGCTGATCGGGCCGGTAATGCAACGGCTGGGACTGCGTACCGATATGTATTTTGATGTTGCTTCGGTCGTAATTACTTTGGTACTGCTGGGGCGGTTGTTGGAAGCCAAGGCCAAATCCCGGACCGGTGAGGCAATCAGGAAACTGCTGGAACTTGAGGCTAAGACTGCCCGGGTAATCCGGGGAGGCGAAGAGGTTGTAGTGCCGGTGGCAGAAGTCATTGCCGGAGATACTATCCGCGTCCGGCCCGGAGAAAAAATTCCGGTTGACGGCACGATCACCGACGGATCAAGCAGCATCGATGAATCCATGGTTACCGGTGAATCCATACCGGTGGATAAGATAAAAGGCGACCCGGTCATCGGCGGGACCATTAATAAAAGCGGTGCTTTCCTTTTTCTGGCAACTCGGATCGGTAGCGAAACGATGCTGTCCCAAATTGTCAGGTTAGTAGCCGAGGCGCAAAGTTCCCGGGCGCCAATCCAGAGACTGGCTGATTCTGTATCGGGATATTTCGTCCCGGCCGTCCTGATGCTGGCTGTCGCTACGTTCGTCCTCTGGTTCGATCTGGGATCATTCCCGTTCGCGTTTTCCAACATGATCGCGGTACTTATAATCGCCTGTCCGTGTGCCATGGGATTGGCCACGCCGACGGCAATCATGGTCGGGGTCGGTCGCGGAGCCGGTGCCGGAATCCTGATCAAGGATGCTGAAAGCCTGGAGATCGCCCACAAAGTCAAAACCATTGTCTTTGATAAAACCGGTACCCTGACGCGGGGCGAACCTGAAGTTACCGGTGTTTATTTCATGGACAACCTTAATCATGTTGTTCCCGATCTGGGATGGCAGGTACCGGGTGACACCAAGGGTCAGAATTTTGTATCCGGTATTGTTAAAAGTATCGAAAGGGAGTCCGAACACCCTCTGGCCAAAGCCATAGTTACGCGCCTCACGGAGGCTCCGGATTACCCGGTCACGGATTTCGGGGCGGTCGAGGGTTTCGGTGTCAAAGCGAAAGTCAATGGTATTCCGGTCTTAATCGGCAACCGGAAACTGATGGAAACAAATCGCGTGATGCGCTGCGCCGAACTGGATAAGAAAGCCATAGAGCTGGAGTCGGAGGGCAGGACACTGGCTTATGTGGCGGTTGACGGGAAAAACGTCGCGCTCCTGGCATTAGCCGATACTCTTAAACCGGAAAGCCGGGAAACCGTGTCGGGCCTGAAAAAAATAGGTATTAAAGTCTGGATGATTACCGGGGATAACGAAAAGACAGCTACCACCATCGCCCGCCAAGCCCAAATCGATCACGTTCTGGCTGAAGTTTTACCGGCCCAAAAGGAAGCCAAAATACGGGAATTTAAAAAATCGACTGGCGGAGTCGTCGCTTTTGCCGGCGACGGAGTTAACGACGCGCCGGCGCTGGCGGCGGCGGATGTCGGGATTGCGATGGGTACCGGCACCGACGTAGCTATCGAATCGGCCGGTATTACGCTTTTAAACCGTGATTTACGGAGTGTCGTATCGGCTATCCGGCTGTCGCGGTCGACCATGAGCATCATCCGTCAGAATCTGTTCTGGGCATTCGGATATAATGTAATTTTGATTCCGGTAGCCATGGGAATTCTCTACCCGATATGGGGAATACTTCTGAATCCGGCACTGGCCGGTTTAGCCATGGCTGCCAGTTCGGTATCGGTTGTAACCAACTCGCTGCGGTTGAAAAATGCACGGATATAAGCAAAAAATCCCGTTCACAGTTTAAACTTAACTTTAACCGGTATTCTTGACGCAGAGCCGGATTTTACGTAGGATACGCTGTATGACTGATTCTAACCGTACTATTGCTCCGGATGACCGGATGGTCAACCGGATCATTTTTGTCCTCTCGCTTCTCGGGCTGATTATGGCCATATACGTTCTCCAGAGTTTTTTACGGTCTTCATCGATCATCTGTCTGACCGGTTCAGGGTGTGAAGTGGTCAGGAAAAGTGCGGCTGCCTGGCCATTCGGCATTCCTGTGCCGGCTGTCGGAGCTGTCGGATATACCTTTCTCTCGGTTCTGGCACTGCTTAGGACCATCCGCGATGACCGCCGGCTGATCATGGGGATTCTCGGGATGGCGGCATTCGGCGTAGTCTTCGTCACCTGGTTTACCTACACGGAAATTTTCGTCATCAGGGGGATCTGCTCCTGGTGCGTTCTGTCTGCGGTAAACATGTTTGTCATATTCGCCCTGACAATGATGACCGTTAAAAAGCACCGTTTGCTGGGGTTCAGGTAAAGGAGACGTCATGAAGATTACCAGTGAGACTAAACTGTTTTTAGGAATAATCGGGGCAACGCTGGTTATAGTTATCGCAGCCTTATTCGCTTTTTCCAAACCTGCAGCCCCGGCCAGATCTTATGCCCGCGATGAACTCATTCCCGTGGGTACTACGGTAACCGGCAGTGCATCTGCCTCCGCGTACCTCGTGGAATTTTCCGATTACCAGTGTCCGGCCTGCAAAGCCTGGGAACCGACCGTAACCGAAATCATTTCCGCATACGGTGACCGGATGCAGTTCGCCTACCGCCACTTTCCGCTGGATCAGCATCAGGTGGCAGACACGGCAGCCCGGGCAGCTGAAGCTGCCGGGCTTCAGGGAAAATTCTGGGAAATGCATTCACTTTTATTCGGGAATCAGGAACGGATGTCGGATACGATATTCGCCGAGTTGGCAGCACAGCTGTCGCTTGACAATGACCGGTTCCAAAACGACATGAATTCCGCTGCCGTCAGGGAAAAAATCGGCCGGGACCGCGGCGACGGAATCAAGTTCGGCGTGGATTCAACACCCTCTTTTTATCTTAACGGCCGGAAGCTTGAACTTAAGGAATTTGATGATCTGAAAAAAGCAGTCAGTCAGGCGGTGAAATAATCCTTCACAGAAATAGTGCCACGGTCATATTCCAGAAAATGTGGACCAGGATCGGTGCGACCAGCGATCCGGTGTTGTAAATAAGCAGGCTATTGACGATACCGAGAATCATATTGGTTGCGAAATATAAAACCAGTATCATCCCCTGAAGTTTAAGTGTCGTTAAAAGTATCGGCACGTGCAGAAGAATGAACAGGATGGTCGACATGACCGTCGCGTAACTCAGGTTTTTCGATTTCTCAAAGAGCCTTTGGAACAGAAATCCCCGGTTCAGAAGTTCCTCGGAAAATGATGTTGCCACCGTCAGAGCCAGGATTCCCAATACTCCGTACTGGAGAACCGCCTGGATAGGCCGCATAGATACTTCCCCGTTCCTCAGTCCGTTCACGACTATGCCTTCCGCCATGAATAAACCGCCGAAAAACAGTCCCAGCACAATGCTTTTCGTCAGGCCTTTTCCGGTGATACCGAGCGACGCAACAGCCCGTTTTTCGAACTTAGTGACGAACCAGAGTACCGGAAGCACGAAAACCGCCGGCTTAAACAGAAATTCGTCCACCCATTCCGGCAGCCGGACAAAATACCGGTACAGGCTCCAGATCAGAAGAATCCAGCCCCACAGCTGATAAATCGGTTCAACCGGATGGAGATGTTCACTTTTTTTCCTGGAGGAATTTGGCATATATTCACACAATACCGCACTCGATAATCCCCGGCAAGAGTGAGGTTACGCTGTTTGTACCCCACGGTTATCAAAGCGTCCGAAACGCTCTTCAATTTTACCGTGAGCCCGCGTGAGTACTTTTGTCCGCTTCACTGCGTCGTTCATAGTCTCGACAATTCCGGCGATCAGATCCTCAGCCTGTTCCCGCGATAGCGCCCGGTAATTATGGGGGAAGTAATGAAAAACCAGATTACGTCCCTCTTTCCAGGTGTGCCAGAGACGGGTGGCCAGATCTTTTCCGAACTGATGTTCCACCTGCCCGTAGGCACTGTGTCCTCCCAGACGGCGCACCAGATTCGGGCTTAACGCCTTGCCGATCCGGAAACGTTCACTTCCGTACGCGTGATCCGAAATTATCCCCAAGTCAAGGAATAACTGTTTGAGAAAACCTTCATACATTTTTGCATATGGGAAAACCAGGTACGAATAGTCAGTCGGCTCCGGATTTTCGTGGAGGGCGCTGTCCTTAAGAATGTGCTCACCGTCTTCAGCCAGTGTCCGCTGGTTCGGCGACAGATACTGCCACAGTTCGCTGCCTTCGGATATCATGGTCAATGGAGGAAAATCCAGGTAATAACCGCGAAAAACAGGATGAATATCCCGAGACCGGCTAACTGGGTATCCCGGCTGACCCGGCCGACAAACATTTCATACCAGCTTCCCAGATGACCGGCAACGCTGAATTCTCCCAGCTGCCATAAAAGAAGCGTAATATATACCGCAAAAACCAGTCCGCTGGCAAAAGCACTTCCCGTTGAAGACACGACAAAGGCAGCCACCACTGCAAATCCGGCGCAGAATACTGCTGTCCGGAAAGGTGAAGGCTGAAGCCGGAAGAACACTTCGGCGATATCCATAAAATAAATCCCGAGTCCGGTACCGGCTAGGAAAAATACCGCCGGAGCCACCGGGGTAATCCCCCATTTGAGAAGTACGATAATAGCGGCGAAGACGAACGGCACCAGCACGAATATCGGCGGTTTTCTGGTGAGTATCGTCTTAAGCGGTGTAATGATGGAATTTAGCATATCACTCCCTTGTGTCTCAGAATCAGTATATCACCTCAAAGCCGCTGAATTCTCCTGTCGGTTCGCTTTCCGAGACTTCCGCATTTTCCACCCTGGCTGCCGGGGGACCCGCGCGGATTGCCCCGGCATATTGCGCAATGGCTTTTGCCGGTCCCTCCGCAACTGTTTCGACTGTTCCGTCTGTCAGGTTCCTGACCCAGCCGGCAAGTCCCAGACTCACTGCAGTTCTGTATGCCCAGGCACGGAAACTCACACCCTGGACGCGGCCGGAAATAATGGCATGTAAACGTTTCATGAATCCGAAGCTCGAAGTACGAAAATCAATATAAATCTAAATCGTTTCGAATTTCGAAATTCGAATTTCGGATTTACGTTAGTTACTCTTTCCCCTCTTTCAGCTTTTTCATCTTCCACATAAACAATCGGGGCTTGCTTTTGGCGTTGGCATCCTTGACGAACGATAGGGCTTTCTCGAGGATTGCCCGCGGAACGTTCTTTGCCAGCCGGATATACAGTGATTTATGTTTATAGTCATCCAGCGTTTCGGCAAGGTATATACCGAAAGACTGGAACTCCCGGGATATGTATTTATCCTCTACCGGATTGAAATTCTTGAGGATGCTCTTGATATTCTGCATATTTCCAAAACATTCCCTGATTCGCCCGGACAACCGGACGCCGGATTCAATTATACATTCTCATCGCCGCGTCTATCCCGTCGATGAGGGCGGTCCGGACCGCATCAGCACCGTTTTTCACCAGGTGTTTGAAGGAACCGGCCTCATAGTCATGGAAATGTGACAGGACAAACGAGATTACCGACCGGTGCTTCAGGTTACGGTCAGAGTTGACACCGGTTGACTCTTTCCCCCGCCCAATTCCCAACCGGAACCTGGTGAAGACATCTGTTCCCAGTTCCAGGATGACGGAATCTACGCCGTTATGCCCGCCTGATGCTCCCCGGCCCCGGATACGGATTTTCCCCAGCGGTAAATCGATGTCGTCATGGATGATCCAGATGTCGTCAGTACCGGCCTTATAAAAATCCATAATCCGCCTGACCGCCAGTCCGGATTTATTCATGAATGACTGCGGTTTCACCAGCAACACGTCTCCGGTTCTGGCTATCAGGGCACTGCGCACCGGGTCGGCTGTCCAGGTGAGTCCCGCTTTTCCTATCTCCCGGGAAAGTTTGTCAACGACCATAAAACCGATATTATGCCTGGTCGATTCGTAGTTGCCGCCCGGATTACCCAGGCCGACGATAATTTTCATGGTACCTTCCCGCCCTTCCGCAGCAATTCTATCACAGCCGCATCCGGTACCTGACGGAAATCACGGTAGAACTGGCCTACCGCTCCGAACTCATCCGGAGTAACCAGCACCACCTGCGTATCGGTTAACTTTCTGAGTTCAGGCAGGAAGCCGGACGGTGCAACCGGAAGCGCTGCCGTAATCCGGGACGCTTTGCGGGACTTTAGCCACATGACGGCGGCACTGAAGGTGGCTCCGGTAGCGATACCGTCATCCGATAAAAGCACGTGCCTGCCTTCGGGGCTCCTGAGAGGACGGGAGGTATGATAACTCTTCATGCGGGACCTGACTTCGGAACTCAACCTGCGGACAGCTCCCCTGATATACTCCCGGGATGCACTGACATACCCGGTCAGCCGCTCATCGATGAATACTACATTGTCCGGCGCCACCGCTCCGATGGCTAATTCGCTTTCAAGGGGACTGGGGACTTTTTTCACGACCAGAACGTCCAACGGATAACCGGTGATTCGGGAGATTTCTGCTGCTATGACTGCTCCGCCACGGGCTAATCCGTAAATGATATCCGGCTTGGGTAAGTCCGGCGGCAATGCCCGGGCAAGTTGTTTTCCGGCGTCAATCCGGTCTTCAAATAGCATACCGGTACCCGGTTTCCGGCGAAACCGCTGTTATTTCTTCATCTTCGCCAACTGCTTCTCAGCCAATTCGCCGATGTAAGGCACCTTATACGTCTCCCCCTGGAAAGCCTTCCACATCAGCACGATCCACAGGATGAAAGCTGCTAAAGCCAAAAGCATTCCGACGAGCGGCCCCAGAAACGGAATCAAACCGAGCACGATCATGGCGATATGGAGTCCTCCGAACAATATCACAGACTGCATGGCATGAAACCGTACGAATTTGCTGTCCTTCTCGATCAGAAGGAAGATAAGTCCGGTAATCCAGCCTAAGAGATATGCTGCGGCGGCCATGATGTTTTCATTTTCTTTCGCTGCCATAAGTCACCTCCTTTCATTAGAAACTGTTAATGAACGTAGTGAGTTTTACAGTTTCTTATGCCCGTCATTGCCTTGGCGGAGGCGGGCTATATATAAATTTTAATATCAGGTCTATCTTTTCTTACTTATCCGCTTTGCGGCGTATACGGATAGTATTGAAAAGCCGCAAAGTAAGTCGAGGCGGATTGTGTCTTGATTTACTGCTTATTTGTTTCCTGTCTTACTTCACCGTATCAGTCCGGCCAATCCGAGTCAATGCTAAAACATACTCAGCTGTTCTTTGGAAGCATCGACCAGCGGTTTTTCCTCCCCTTCGCGCCATATCTTCACTACCCCGAATACTCCGTCATATCCCGGATCAACTACGATGTCCCCGGTCCGGACTTTCCGGATACCGGCAGCAATACGGTCACCGGCATGTTTGGCGATATCGGCAACCGGAACTGTCAGAAGGACCGTAAACTCTCCCCCGAACGCATCCGTCAGCTCCAGATATGCCCGGGACACCCGGGTGCTTGTGGGCGGAGATCCGATGCATTCGGCGATGATTTCCGCAAGCGGCACCAGCATGACGTACGGCGGACGGTCAGGATATGCGTCACTGCCGGTAAACCTGACTTCCCGGTCAGTTTCCCGATCCGGTGATGCGACGCTCTTAAGTCCCAATGATTCTTCGCTGCGTCCGGCCAGTTCCCCGACCCGCTGCATCACACCCTGGGTCAGGGGTTTGCCGCATACCGGGCAGGTCGTCCCTTTGGCAAGTGACTGTTCGGGGGTCAGCCTGACTTTGCAGCTCCGGTGTCCGCTCCAGTGGTACTTACCCTCTTCCGGGTGGAATTCAATCGTATATGAAATACGTGCCCGGGGCTTCTGTCCGCCTTCCGGGGGGGAGGCTGACAGCGCATCGGAGATGTGTCGGAACGAAAAATCGGGCAGCTGATCATCGGTTTCAAATACGGTTGCTTCCCGTCCGAGTTTCGGTCCTGAGTGGGCATCGGAGAAAGATACGATCGCAAGGTTATCCAGTTCGGTCACCTGCCAGTTCATCGCCGGACTGCTGGAAAGGCCTGTTTCCACAGCCCGGATATTTTTGGCATACTGCCCGAATGCCTCATCGATACTCGCAAATCCGCTCATTCCGCCGTAAACCGAAAACCACGGGGTCCAGGCATGTGCCGGAATCACCAGTGCATCCGCGTCGATGGAAAATACCAGCTCGGCAATCTGGATACAGGAAAGCGGGATGATCGGCCGTCCGTCGCTTAACAGGTTGCAACCCCGTCTGGTCATTTCCTGACTTATTTTACGGGCACTCTCCAGCGTTGATACCCAAATCAGAGTGTGCACCCGCCTGCCTTTGCCGCCCTGGGTGTAAATCGAGGAGACTTCGGTCGCCAGCAGGAAATAGGGATTACCGCTGCCCGGGTTTGGATTTTGCTTGTTCCGCACAGCTTCCCTGCTCTCTGAAGCCCTGACGAGGGAGGAAGCGGAGTGGGAAGTTTTGAGCCTTAACAGTCCGTTCCCGGTTTCCTCCAGATCCCGTTCAATTTCCCGCAGCCACACCGGATGCGTCCAGTCTCCCGTTGCCACCACACCGATTCCCTTTCGTGTTGCCCATGCCGCTACGTACGGCAGCGTCATATCCTTGGATACGGCCCGGGAAAAGCGGGAATGGATTTGGAGGTCGGCAATGATGTGCATATTACCTTAATATCTGACTGGTCAGTTTTCTGATCTTACTGTCCAGCTGTCCGATGAGTGACGGGGTACGCCTTTTCTTCAATTGTCCGTCGCGGTAAAGCTGACCGCCCATCTCGTAATTATCCATTTTCGTCAGTGCCCGCTTGGTCAGGAGCGCGTAGACTGATGCCTTCGCAATTTGCTGAAGCACTTTTGCTGCTCCCTGTTTACGGAACCGCCGCATGGACCAGACGTATATCGTCTCCCGCAGCACCTCAAGCTTTGCCCCGGTCTGTGTCACCCGGTTGGCGAATTCCATGTCTTCTCCCCAGGATGCCCGTTCGTTATATCCGCCGACACTGTTAAAAAGGTCATGGGTAATCGCCGTCAAAGGGCCCGGGGAAAATGAACGTTTGAGAAGTATCGATCCTTCAACCAGCAGGTTACCCATCACTGACAATACGACTTCCGACTGCACTTCGCTGTCCGGCTGGATCCAGGTCGTAAAAAATTGCGGCTGCCTGAGCTTTACGAAAGCTTCCATCCGTTCCACGGCATACGGCAGCAGCACGTTATCCGCGTCGCTGAAGATCAGCCAGTTGGTTTTGGCTGCCCGGGCACCGATGTTTCTCTGAAGCGGCAGACTGGCCTTCCGGCTCACTATCACCTGAAGTCCGGGCAACCGGTCCGCGTATGACTTGGCTACTTCGACAGTCCGGTCACGGGAGGACCCGTCAACCACGATGACCCGGAAACCGTTACTGGTCTGGGCTGCCAGTGAATCCAGCAGGTTGGGTAAAAATGATTCCTCGTTCAACGCCGGAATGACGATCGTGAACATACTGAAATGATAAACGGCTTAACTGATTGTACTTGCTTTCCCGGTGTATGCAATCACGGACAAAGTCTGCCTAGCGGTTTCCGTTCCCCTGGTTGCGGTACATCCTGGCAACTTCATCCACGCTAGTCGCCTGATGCGGGCTCTTATCCGTCCGGATTCTGACTAACCTGGGAAACCGGACTGCGAATCCGGCGCCGTGCAGCGGTGATCTGGTCAGGTCATCACCGGCAATTTCTACGACCAGTCTGGGCTCGGCCCACACATCGGGGACAAGCTGTTTGGGGACTTTGCGGTAATGCTTCGGCTGGACATGTGATCTGAAGGCGCCGATCCGGCGGTGCAGCTCCTTCCAGAGTTCATCCGATACACCGGTACCGACCTTGGTGACGGTCACGAAGCCGTCACCGCTTCTGATCCCGGCCAGAAAAGCACCGATTCCGAAGCCGGTCCGCTTCCCCTTGCCTAAGTAATATCCCATGACTACGCTGTCGATCGTATCGGTCAGCTTACCGGTTTTCCCCTCAGTTTCCTTGAACTTAACCCAGTTGTATCCGCGCCGTCCCGGTTCATACTGACTGTCCCATTTTTTCACCATCGCACCTTCAAATCCGGCTTTAAGCTGTACATGGTGGAAACCGGTAAGCGAACGGACGCTTTTTGTTATGATATGCGGCGTCACAACCAGCGTCTCACCCGGACGCACCGTACCCTCCAGAATTTTCCGCCGATCCCGGAGCGGTTTTTTGATGAGTTCTGATCCGTCCTTATAGAGGATATCGAATACGTAGAATCTGACCGGAACCTGTGAACTGAAAAGATCGATGTCATGTTTCCTTTTACGGGTTGTCGTTTCCTGAAACGGTATTGTCCTGCCGGTTTCCGGATCAATACCCACCGCCTCGCTGTCCAGTATCACCGCATCTGCCCGGATCTGCCTGCCGATGGATGAAAGTTCCGGCCACATATCCGTCGTATTTTCCAGGTTCCGCGAATAACTCTGTACTCTGAATTTTGCATTCGGTAATTTACTGAAATGAATCTGGCAACGGACACCGTCGTACTTGGGCTCCACACAGACTTCCCCCATCTTTCTGATCATTTCCTGCGCCCCGGACAACCTCTGGCTGAGTGCCGCCAGTACCGGTACCCCTACCGTAACCCGGGCTTTTTTCAGTGCCGCGATGCCTCCGGCCTTGAGGGTTTCGGCGATAAATCCGATATCCGGACGGGCGTTGTATGCGTTTTCCAGTTCA
>Ga0154812_104_pt2 | contig 15537 bp, 16 predicted proteins | sample Rifle2008BG16ft_FD_105820 | JGI IMG/M metagenome (GOLD analysis project Ga0154812, IMG submission 105820) | Candidatus Gottesmanbacteria bacterium RBG_16_52_11 | reverse complement strand
GTCGGCTCGCTATTAATCGGGGTAGAGGCTGCTAAAACGATAGCTGCGGCATGCTGTAAGCCGATTATCCCGGTAAACCATGTAGCGGCCCACATGTACGCAAATTTCATCCGGGATAACGCAGTGGCAGATCCGGAAGTAATATTTCCGGCGGTTTCCCTGGTCACAAGCGGCGGTCATACGGAACTGTACCTGATGAAGAATCCCCAAACGCTCACCTGGCTGGGGGGCACGCTGGATGATGCAGCCGGGGAAGCATTTGATAAAACCGCCAGGCTACTGGGTTTCGGAGGTGGAGGCGGAGGTGCAATTCAGGCAGCTGCACAGCGGACGGGCACCCGTAACATACCGAAACGCGCAGTCCTTCCCCGTCCCCTTCTCAGGGATGATAGTCTCAATTTTTCTTTCTCCGGGCTTAAAACCGCAGTCATGAAAAACTGGGGAAAAACCAGGCATACGGAAAAAAACGCGGAGGCCCTGGCTTATGAAATCCAGGAAGCTATAACCGATGTATTGTGTACTAAAACCATCCGAGCTGCACTTCGTTACGGGGCCGGATCTATATTGGTCTCGGGCGGTGTCGCGGCCAACAGCCGCCTGAGGGATAAATTTACAAAAGCCTGCAGAGGCCACTTCCGGTTACACGTTCCCCCGGTTCGTTACTGCACGGATAATGCCGTGACTATTGCCGCATGCGCCTATTTCCGGAATCATCCGCAGCCATGGAAGTCGGTAGTTGCCCGTCCCGATTTATCCGTAGAAATTGCGGACTGATCGTTTTGACAATCTGATTGGCGGCGGCTATAATCTCCGCACTCACATAAAAACGCCGGAGTCTGGCCAACCACCGGACGAAACCTCCGGTGGTTACGGAGGATGCGCTGTCCGCTGAAACTTCAGTAAGCGGTACCGGGAAAGCCCGTAACAGCAGGAATAAGTCCCGAGCCTGTCAGGGGGAAATTAAGGTGGTACCACGGACGCCGGTCCGTCCTTATACTATAGAGGGACGGACTTTTTTATGGACAAAACTTTTAATCCGCATCAGCATGAAGAACGCATCTACCGGATGTGGGAAAGTGGCGGATATTTAACTCCGCAAATAGATATATCAAAACAGCCTTTTTCAATAATCCTACCGCTACCTAATGCCAATGATCCGATGCACATGGGCCATGCGCTCTTTACGGTGCAGGATATCCTGGCCCGCTGGCACCGGATGATGGGTGACCCGACGCTCTGGCTGCCGGGCGGTGATCATGCCGGAATCGAAACCCAGTTCGTATTTGAAAAAAAACTGACCAAGGAGGGAAAATCACGGTTCGATTTCGACCGCGAAACCCTTTTCCGGATGATTGCGGAATTTGTAGAACAGAATAAAAACGTCAACCGGGACCAGATGAAACGGCTGGGTTTTTCACTGGACTGGACCCGGTACCACTACAGCCTGGAGCCGGAAATCCAGAAAATGGTACTTGAGACTTTTATCCGTCTCCACAAGGACGGTTACGTATACCGTGCCGAGCGGTTGGTTAATTTCTGCACCAAATGCGGAACTGCATTTTCTGACCTAGAAATCAAGCACCTGGAACGGCAGGATCCCTTGTATTACATCAGGTATGGTCCCTTTGTTCTGGCGACTACCCGGCCGGAAACTAAATTCGGCGATACCGGAGTTGCTTTCCACCCGGCAGATAAGCGTTACCGGAAATACCTCGGTAAGGAAATCGAGGTTATGGGAGTAAACGGACCATTCAGGGTTACAGCAGTGGCCGACGAGGCGATTGACCCGGAATTCGGTACCGGTATCGAAAAGGTCACACCGGCACATGACTTTCTGGATTACGAAATCGCTAAACGCCACGGTCTGCCCTTTAAGAAAGCGATCGACTTTACTGGCAGACTGACTTCGGTTACCGGACGGTTTGCCGGCATGAAAGTCAAAGCTGCCCGGGAAGCGGTTGTTGCGGAAATGCAGAAAATGAATCTGCTGGAGAGGATCGATGAAAATTATGTACATTCCGTAGCCGTGTGTTACCGCTGCGGCACCACAATCGAACCGATGCTGATTCCCCAGTGGTATGTCAAAACCAAACCCCTAGCCAAAGCGGCAATCGACGCCGTGAAACGCGGGTCAACCAGAATCGTTCCGCTGAAACGGTTCGAAAAAATGTACTTTGAGTGGCTGGAAAACATAGAAGACTGGAATATCAGCCGGCAGATCGTCTGGGGTCCGAGAATCCCGGTCTGGTATCCGGTTGACAAAAATCCGGAATTAGAGGTCACTTTCATCGATAAGAACGGAGCAAAGCAGAACGGTAAAATATCCGCACTCTTGGAAAATACGGACAAACAGGCTTTTACGCTTTCCGAAATCAGTCAGGGACTGCAGCAGCTAAGGGCTCCGCTGGATGCGGAATTTATCGTCAGCAACACCGATCCGGGCGGCAAATACCTGCAGGAAACCGATACGTTCGACACCTGGTTCCTGTCAGCCCAGTGGCCGGTAAATACCCTCAAATCAAAACCCGGAGATTTCGAGTATTTCTATCCCACTTCGGTCCTTGATACCCTCTGGGATATACTTTTTTTCTGGGTCGCCCGGATGATGATGCTGGGAATTTATCTGACCGGGGACGTACCGTTCAGAACCGTACATATTCATTCGAGGGTGGTTGACCGGCAGGGGCAGAAAATGAGCAAAAGCAAAGGCAATGTCGTCAATCCGATCGAAATGGTGGATAAATACGGTGCAGATGCGCTGCGGATGGCACTTATTTACGGGGCGGCTCCCGGCAGCGACATTGCCCTGTCCGAAGAAAAGATCCGCGGCATGCGTAATTTTGCCAACAAGCTCTGGAACATCGGCCGGTTTATTTCCGGAAGTCTTGATCAGTCAGGCATCAGCGCCGGTGATTTTCCGTTTTTCGGGGATGACCGGAAGAATAAACTTAAAAATCCGGACGACAAACGGATATTGTCAGAAATCAACAAGCTCTGTGCCGTAGTTACCCGTAACTTAGAACGCTATAGGTTTTCCGATGCTGCACAGGATATATATGATTTTACCTGGCACCGACTGGCTGATGAGTATCTGGAAATAAACAAGGAAAGGTTCCGGGACAGCAATCCCGAAGCCTTGCCGGTTTTGCTGCACGTATTCCACCGGATACTCAAGCTTCTGCACCCGTTCATGCCGTTTGTAACGGAAGTTCTCTGGGAAACCCTGCCGAAGAAATACGACAAACCGTTAGTATTATCCTCATGGCCGTCCGGATCAGGTAAACCAGTTAAGGGGTAGAAACTGCGGTGAAGTATCCCTTAATTACGGTACTCAATACAACCCCGATACCGAACAGGACTGCAAACAGCAGAATCCGCCAGACTAACCGCGTAGTCCCTTGCGCGTAATCTGTTTGGCTCCGGCCGGCAGCAACCGGGATAGACCCGGCGGACTGGATTTGCGGTGCGGAGTGGTCCTGAACTTCGGTATCCGTCATCTGGTCGCTCTGACCGCCGGCAGTAACCGGCTGATGTGATGCTTCGCCCGTCACTTCAGGAATTATCATTTCCGATTCAATCCTCTGAGCGCCGGATATTTCTGAGCCGGATAAGTTTTCTCCGTCTGCAATTTCAGAGTGACCCGGTTCGTCAGTTATGCCGTATAGCGATTCGGTGCTGATACGGGGCGTCTCTTCAGTTCCCATGGTGGGCTATTTGTACTCCGAACAGGCTGTTGTGTCAATCTATCGCCTCACAAAAACTATGGCGTTGGGTATGTTTCTGCCGGGTCCGACCCTGTATCCCCCGCTCCATAGAGCGGTTGATCCGCCGCTGTCGAGATTAAGAGCATTTTCCATGCCTAGTGTTTTAAGAACATACGGCGCCTCAGCTACCGTTGCATTGTGAACGACCCCGATATATACAGCACTGTCTTTGCTACCGACGAAACTGCGCGGCCCCTTGCTGCCTTTCTTCGGATCTCCGTCACCGGTAAAAGCAATATTGCCGCCTGACAGAAGCAGAGGTTGGTTAGCTAACACTCCGTCAACGCCGGTGTCTCTGCCCCAGTCAAGGCTGCGGCCGACAAAACGGATTGATCCGCTGAGGAATATGACGGCGGGGACGGTACTGTATACGTTATTATCGGAATTTATGTAAACTTTATTTTTGTTCATCAGGAGTGTGTCGAACGAATTCTTTTTGTCCTGACAGCTGGGATATGTGGCGGGACAGAAATAAGACCCGTTAATCCCGGCAAAACCTCCGTTTCTGGATACATAATCGGAAAGTGAAAGTACCGGGCAATCGTTCCGGCAGTCTGAATCCGAAGCCGAATCAACTAAAACCCGGGTAGATCCGAGATCGGCAGCCACGATGTCAACTAAAAAGCTTCCGATTTCGGTTTTCACAGCCTGACGGGAATACCCCCCGCCGGGTAAAGAGTTGTTTTCAGGGACGTTTGCAGGTATGACGACGGAGGCTGCTATCGACTGCTCAAGTGCAGTAATCTCACCTGAAAGTGACTTAAGAGTGACACTGGCAGTTGCATACTGCCGCTTCGACAACTCTGACAGCGCCCGGGAAAAAAGTGTATCGAGTTTTGCCGTTTTAGCATTCTGTTCTTTCAGTTTCAGAACATCTTCGTAGGCCTTTACGGTATCCGTATATGTTTTCTGAATCTCCCGGATTTCTGATTCGAGCGCATCGTTACGGACCCTCTGGTCTTCATGTCTTAATGTATCGATCTCCTGCTGTACCTCGATGATTTTACCCTGGAGCTGTGATTTCTCCGCCTCGAGTTTTCCGACACTTGCCGCATAATCGGCATCTTTCTTTTTCAGATCGACTACACCGGCCAGTATGGCGGCTACGAGTGCCACGGCCAAAATTCCGGCTACAACATACGGTCTTACCGGGGGCATGAAAAACTTCCGCCGGTCAGATAAACGGGGGGCCATGCACCTAGTTTAGCAAAGCCCGGCTCGGATCGGCTACCGTCAGCCGGATTTCCGGGATTATTTACGGTTTTATAGACGGCTGCATGTACCCGCTCACCGGTGCTTGTGACGCCGGATTAAGTAATAAGTTTTTAAGCAGAACGTTCGAGGTAACTATTGGTTTCGGGGTCAATTGCGATGATATCGCCTTCCCGGATAAACAGCGGCACCGTCACTCTGGCACCGGTTTCCAGGGTCACGACTTTGGTAGCTCCTGTCGCCGTATTGCCTTTTGCACCGGCATCGGCTTCAGTTACCGTCAGCCGGACTTTTTTCGGCAACCTGATGCCGACGACCGAATCATTATGAATCAGCAGCTGGTGGGTATCATTCGCCCTGAGATATTTCACGAAGTCACCGATCAGACCGGATTGGACGTGATACTGCTCATATGTCCGGTTATCCATGAAAATGAAGACGTCTCCTTCCCGGTACAGATACTGCATTTCCCGGGTTTCCACCGACACCTCCACAACTGACTCGCCTGATTTGAACGTAAACTCCTGCACCCTTCCCGACTTTAATGATTTCAGTTTGGTTCTGACGAACGCCGATCCCTTTCCCGGATTTACGTGCTGGAAATCCAGTATCTGGTGCGGCTCATTCTTAAATTCGATAAACATGCCTTTCCGGAAATCGGCGGTGGTAATTGTAGCCATGCTCCCCCTAAAATAAATGAGCCCGCATTATCCTGCCGGGCTTAATAGATTATCTCATGTACCTCCCGGATAATCAAACCTACTCAGCACCGAATAAATCCTTTCCGGGAAAAAACAGCGTTTCGGCAATATCATTTACGTCCGCCAGTAGCATCACGATCCGGTCAACACCCACAGCGATCCCGCTGCAGTCAGGCAATCCGCTTTTTAGGGCTTGTATGAAATCCTGATCATAATCGTAGACGGTTTTTCCCAGGCGCTCAATCTCCTTCATCTCCCTTTTAAATCGGCTTTCCTGTTCGCGCCAGTCAATCAGTTCAGTGTAAGCATCACCCATCTCCAGTCCGCCGATATAGAACTCAAACCGTTCCGCTACCAGCGGATTATCCTTCCTGATCCGGGCCAGAGCGGCTACCGCAGCCGGATATTCATAAAGTATCACGGGCTTTCGGAGTCCAAGCTTGGGCTCGATTTCGTTTAAAAATATCTGATTATATATCTGTTCCCAGGTGGCGCCGTCTGTACGGTAACCCTTTTTCCGGGCGGCTCCGGCCAGCCTTTTCACGTCATACAAATCATGACTGTTAATACCGGCAAAACGCGAAAATGCTTCAGTAATTGTCATCCGGTCCCATGGCGGTGAAACATCTATGATATTTCCCTGGTAACGCAGTTTCTGCCCGCTGACACCCGAGAGTGCTTTAAGCAGATCTTCGCAGTCTGACATGATTTTTTCGTAAGCTACCCCCGTCCGGTACCATTCCAGGATGGTAAATTCCGGGTTGTGCAGCCGGCTTTGGGTTTCCATATTGCGGAAGCTTTTTGTCAGCGCAAAGCAGTTACCGATCCCGGCTGCCAGAAGTTTCTTGAGTGACGTCTCCGGGGAAGTGGCCAAGTAAGCATCCGTAGGATTCCGGTGACGGTCGTAAAGGGTAGTCCGGAATACGTCGACGTAAGACTCGGCCGGCGGATTTTTCAGAAGCAGCGGTGTTTCCACTTCGTGAAACCCGCGTGTGTGGAAAAATTCCCTGATATCACGGATTACCTGCTCACGCAGAAAGTACCGCTTCCACAATTCGGGCTGTTTCTTCAGACGCTGCCATGTTTTCATGCCGGACGCCGGACACGTTCATTTCGCGGATGTTTAGTGATTCCGACAACGAAATACAGGTATGCTATTTCGACTATACCTGCCGTATGTACGAGCAGAAACCAGACAAACCAGCGCTTCTCTCCTCTTCTGGCGGCATGCCACAAAGACAAAGCAGTCCAGACCAGTGACCAAAGCGCCAGGACGGTAATGATAACCGGGTTCCGTATCGCATTGCCGATAACCATCGGATTGAACATCATATGATTTGTCAGCGCTCCTCGATAGTAACCTGCATCAGATCAACCGATTCAGCCGGTGCTGACTGCTCACCCGAGGTACTGGGCCGTACCGGAGTTCCGGCAATCGCATCGAGAGTCGCCAGGCTCGAACTGTCACCCGGCTCTATGGCACCGAATATAACATACTGCTTGGGCAGGTCATTATTCTGATGCATGAGGAAAAACTGACTGCCGTTAGTGTCGGGTCCTCTGTTAGCCATGGCAATCGTACCCCGTGTGTAATCGCGGGTAATCTTCTCGTCCGCAAAAGTGTAGCCCGGACCACCCCCTCCGGTTCCCTCAGGATCACCGCCCTGTATCATGAATCCCTTCATGATACGGTGGAATACCGTACCGTTATAGAATCCTTCCCGAGCCAGAAAAACGAAATTATTCACGGTGACGGGAGCTTCGCCAGCAAAGAGCCGGATCCGAATTGTACCCCGAGACGTTTCAAGTACGGCAAAATAGGTTTTATCCGTTGTGATGCTCATCTCCGGCGGATTTGTATATTTATTATTCATGTCTGAACCCCCTCCAATGGGCGGCTTGTCGGTTGGTACTGAAGTGATACCCGGAAAATCCCGGGCATCACCGGTCTGAGCTTCCGGTTTGCTGACCGAGTCCCTGATTCGGAATAATATTCCGCTGCCGAAAACCAGCAGTCCCACAACAATAACGGCAACGAGAATCTTTGCTTCTTTCATCTGCTGCGAAGAGCGTCTTTACGGGAATACGACAATATTTGCCTTTTCCTTGATTTCCGTAAACCACGGTTGGATCCGCTTGCCCAGAAATTGATCCATCAGCATTCTGCGTGATTCTTCACGCAAATCAGCCGCTGTCGTTGATACGAGCCTGGCCCGGTTCGTGGCGATATAATTGTCAATATCGGTATCGGTAATCGTATATTCCCGGCCTAACAGTTTTTCGACGAGGAGTTGCATTCGTGTCTGTGTGTCAAATTCCTCACGCGTCAGACCCTGGTATTTCAGAAGGTCATCTATGGATACCTGACCGCCGATATTGGCTATCATTTCCTGCTGCCTGGCATTGATATCCTCCTGCGATATACCGACTCCGGCTTTTTGCGCTTCATTCCGGATCAGCTTCTCCGTGATCATGCCTTCCAGCATCTGCTTGCCGAACCGTTGTGATAATTCCTTCTGTAATTGCCAGGAAAAAATAGGTTTACCGTCAACCAGTGCTGAAACAATGTAACCGCGGCGTACCAAGATTATACCGACCAATATCAGCACCAACAGTGCGATTATGTACCACGAACTGAAACGGCTTTTCCGCGCTGAAGTCAGAGAGGTCACGCTATCATATGTCTGACCGGCTATGGATAAATCTTTATCTACGATGCTCCGGACGACCGGTAATCTGGTTTTTTTCGGAATTCGGGATACGCGACGCTTTCTGTCAGGGGTATTTTTGGTTGGCATAAGTTCTCCTTTTTGTTTGGACAGTCGCTACAGGATACCACACCAGTATGTTGCTATCAAGGCTGGTAGCGGTTATCTGGCAACTGGACAGGACTCCCATACGACACATTTCTGACAATTCGGCGCAATTGCCTTACATACGTTACGGCCATGCTCAATCAGTATATACGTTATGTCTGACCAGTCGGACTTGGGTAGTAATTTCATAAGTATATTCTCAACTTTATTGGAATCGGCATCCCGGAAATAATCTACTGCCGGACTGCCGTTAATTTTCGCTGATACCGGTTGTTTACCACCGGCTTCTCCCGGATGCACCAACCGTAACCGCTGACTGATGCGCTGAACATGGGTGTCTACGGCAATTCCTCCGGTAATGTGATATGCATTGTAAAGTACGATATTCGCAGTTTTCCTGGCTACTCCGGGCAGACTGAGCAATCCGTCCATACTGTCTGGAACCCTGCCTCCATACCGTTCCTTCACGATTTTTGCCGCAGCAATAATGTGTTTAGTTTTGTTACGGAAGAAGCCTGTCTTTCTGATGTCCTGTTCGAATACGGCCGGGTCTGCGTCCGCGTAATCACCTATGTTCCGGTATTTTTTAAATAATTTTTCCGTCACTCTATTCACCATCACATCAGTACATTGGGCAGAAAGGATGACGGCGACGACTAGTTCCCAGGGTGTCTGGTAACTTAGCGCAATTCTCGCTTCCGGATATTCCGATCTGAGTCGCGCTATTATCTGAAGAGCCCGCGTAACATCAGCCGGATTTACGTTTCGGGTTGCGTTTACTGCCATATGAATTAGAATATACTACACACAGCCTGATCTCACAGCTCATATGCCATCTTCCGCAGCGCCAGATAATAGAAATCATTTTTTACCGCACTTTCCCCGTATAATTTTTGCATGGATTTTAGGCCGTCTGACGGCGCTATCCATTTGGTTTCTACTTGGTATTTTTATGTATGTGAACATATCGGTACTTTATGCGACCGGAAACAGCTTCAGAATTCCAGGATCCACTCCGCGCATCCCGGAACAAACAACTTCGGATTCATCCCGTAAAACAGATCCCACCAACAAAGAGAGCACACTGGGATTATCAACCGCACTGACAGGTGATAACCGGTTAAAATATGATAGTCTCGTTAACTTCTGGCAGAATGTAGTCAGCGATAAACCTGATTACCGGGACGCGCTTCTGACCATAGCGGTTCTTGAATATAATAGAGGCAACACGGAAGCTTCGGCGAAAGCCCTGGAAAGTGCCTTGGCGCTGGATCCCAACGACATTCAGGCCCGACAGCTTGAATTGTCGCTAAAAAAAGTCCGGGATTAGTCCGCAGCTTTTTCTTCACCGGTTACGGCCTTGTGTGGTACCTGATCTTTGCCTGGCATCTCAGTCCCCTCTTCAGCACTTGGTTGTACTTCTCCGGCTAAGGCAACTTCCTCAGGTGGAGGCGGCGCGGCGGCAATTTCTGCTTCCTTAGTCACCAATGCGCCAATTTTTACAACTGCTATGCCCGGATCGGTAATCATCGTTACTCCCGCCGGAACTTTAAGTACCGCAACAGTCATTTCCTGGTCAATTTCAGAAAGCGTTGATACGTCAACTTCAATTTTGTCTGGTAGTTCAGCCGGCAATGCCTCAACCTCGACTTCATCTAACAGAGTCAGCAGCATTCCGACTTTCTGATCCACCGCAGCGGGCGTGCCGGTAATTACTATGGGTACATTTGCCCTGACCTTTTCTTTGAGATCAACTTGGTGGAATTCCACATGTAACGGATTGCGGGTAACCGGATCAGTCTGAACTGAGTGAATCAGTACCGGCTTCTTATCACTGCCGACTGTTAGGTCAATCAATCCAGTTTCTTTGGCGTCGGCATAAATCTTCAGAAACTCTTCCGTATTGAGCGTCAATGATGCGCTCTTGACCTTTTTTCCGTACACAGTTGCCGGAAGCTTACCTGACTTCCTGAGTACTTTCACCTTCCGGCCGGTTACCTGCCGGATTTCGGATTTCAAAGTGTAATGTTTCATATTACCGTACCCTTCTGATGGTGCCGCGGACGATTACGTCGGACCACAATGTGCTATTGTACGAAAGCTGACCGGCTTTTTCAAGGGAAACCCGCCCGTTCGTAGTTACCGCATCGACAAATTCCCACCCGGTTGGCAATTGCACTGTACCGGACACCGGTGTATCCTCCAAACCTGGCTGCTTCGGGATAGTAAATACGTATGAAGTATCGCTCTGAGTCAGCGCTGGTCCCTGTTTTTTATAGCCTAATGTGAGTAAAAGTTCAGCCTGCGGAGCAACATCAAACGCAATACCCAATATCTGGGTCCCCTCTGGTCCGGTGATCCGCTCAGCGTACGGTAGTTCTGGTGCTGCCTGACTCTCAGGCTTCCTGTCAACAACGGGGAGACGGTTTAATTGTGCGGTCAAAAGTGTAGCATCGGCTGGAAAATAGAACCGCAGATAATTCCGGTATCCCCCGCCGCTGCCGGCTTCAGTGCCTGCCTCGTTTGTAAACCGGATGTCAGACACCATGGACGCGTTACCGGTAGCATCAATTATCGTATTTACGGTATAGGTCCGCTTGACAAAATAGTTGACCTTACTGACAGCCATATTTGACTCGACAATACCCAGAAGGTCACTTAAGCACAAGTCCTGACATGACGTATAGCGGGGATATGCGCCTGTCCAGTCCAAACGGTCGGCAGATGCCTGTAACTGGTTGTCGGGAAAATAGACCATGATATTGCGTCTGTCCAGCGCCGTCGATACCACAGTCATCACCTGATGCGGCCAATTCTCCCCTTCCCCGGTGATTTTTTGGATAATTGCCGTGAACAGACTGCCGAGGAAATCCCGTTTCTGACTTGATCCGGGGAAAAAACCGCTCTGGACATAATGCAGTGATTTTCCGTATATGTTTTCAGCAGTAATACGGTCATTATAGTCGGGCAGGTCGATCGGCCCGGTTACCCTGAGCATATCCACCAGAACCGGCAGGTTGATGGCGATTACTCCATCAATCTCTCCCCCTCCCTCTTTCTGGAAGAACCAGGCGGCGCTCTGGGCGCTGGCCCGGAAATCCGGATCCCAGTTACTGTCCCGCAGATACCAATGTTCCTGTTTTATTAATGACCGGATCTGCTCCGGCGGATCGACGTGCCCCTTAAGTTGACCATCATAGGTATAGACGTCATGAATCGCCAGATTTTCGATTTTCCCGTGCGTTAGTGAAACAACTCCGATACTTCCGATAAATCCTCCGGTCGGGCGCAATTCCAAACTGTTCTGAAGAAGTAGCAGAAAAGTACGTTTTCTGTCGAATCCGCCGCTGATCAAATAGAGTGTCAGCCCTTCTTCGGCTGCCCGGGCTTGATGCATATTTGCTTCAAGTAGGACAATGGACTTTCGGACCAGAAGCTCGGCCGGAGGAAGTCTCACCAGAAGACCGGGTTTTTCCATCATCCGGGTCAGTGCCGACAGCGAGATGCCCAGATCGCTATTTATTGAAACGGCATCAGAGCGCAGAGACATGAGTTGTGGCTCAATATTTGTCGAAGACTGCACGCCTCCCGATACCGTCCCGATTACTTCCGGCAAAACTGACCTTGCCGAAACCAGTGACTGGAGTGCTGTTCTTTCAGCGTGGTGTACCCGCAGAAGTGCGTCCATGACAGTTCTCATGTCTGCTGCCGATCTGCTGCCTAATGCCAGTGCCGGTGCACTCAGTACATCAACCACAGCCTTTGTATGCCCAATTGTGTAGCCGGACACCCTGACGGCAATCTCTGATTTGTCTGGGTCAGCATTCTTCAGAAATACCGCTGCCTGGTACGTCCCGAAAATCCCCATAATCGCAATAAATACCTCGGCTGCTGTCAGTGCTAAAATCAAACCCAGCAATGTACGGAGCCGGAACCATCTGTTAAATGCAGACTGACCGCCGGACTTTCGGCTATCCGCGGTTTTCATGGTGCCGAACATGTCGGATATCAATCCGGAAATCCGGTTCTCGTCTGATGCTGTATCCCTAGTTGGCCAGGCGAGGGTCCTCCGTTCCGACTCTCTATAAGCTTCAGAAACGGACTGCGGTACATGGCGGATTACCAGCGGTTCGGGTTTATCAACCGTCGGTTCCGGAGCAGAAGCCGGTAGGTTATCTTCCAGCCTCAATATATCCGGATTCACGTCAGAAGAAGTTTCATCGCCGGCATTATCGTTTTCTGCTGAATCCCTTTCTGACCCGGATTCAGTTTGCGGTCCTGCCATCGGCAGATTTCCGCCGCTTAAATCGAAAGTTCTTTCCTGTCCCGTGAAAAAAAATGCCAGTATATCATTGGCAGTTTGCGGATCGATAGGCCGGGGAATTAAGTAGACGGTTTTGGCCGGAGACGGAAAACTAACCTCTGTATCTCCCCGGGTCTCCGCCCATACGATGCAGAGGGTTTTTTCCTGTATCATATGTTGCTTTGCGAGAAATGATTTCACGTATTCCGGTGTTCCGCATATGACGGTATATTCCGGAGAGTGGATACCGGATTCGTTGATAATGGTTTTGATACCGGATGACTCAAATATATTCCGCAAAGCATCCAGGGGGTAAGTTTCTGTCGCGAAGAATAGGGCTACGGCTTGACCGTCAGGCGGGTCATCATCCGAAAGCATTGGCAAATTGTTCATAAAGGCGCGGAAAAACTGCCCGTATTATGCCAAACTGGCTACCCGAAAACAACTGACCCGTAGTATAATTTGAAGCTAAAGAACCAGGTACCTGACATGAGCCGCGGTCCGGCCTGATGCTGACTTTATCTATTTACGATGACTGATGGATATTATGTATATAGTGCTTTGTCCAAAGCCAGGTTAACCAGCTGGTCCGCTTCCCGGTTACTTTCCCGGGGAACATAGGTATAGGAAATCCCGCCTACCCCCTCTTCGAGTGTCCGGATTGAAAACAGTAACTCCCGCAGAACCGGATCTTTTACTTTAAATGTTCCGTTGAGTTGATTGACGACAAGTGTCGAATCCAGGAAAAAAACGACTCTCACTGATTCCGGATCCAGTTTCTTCTCCGACAATATTTCCTTAAACCGGTAAAGTGCTTCACGGACCGCTGTATATTCAGCTACGTTATTCGTTGTTTCACCGATGAAAGCGCTGTGTCTTACCCGTACCTGCAGTCCCGGATTGGTCTGACTTCCGGAGCCGGATATGATGACACCGATCGCCGCCGGCCCCGGATTGCCCCGGGCCCCGCCGTCCGTGTGAATTCTGAATGTGAATGGCTTAGTTGTCACCTGTCCCCTTTCCGGCACGCCCCGGAAATAACCATTTCCGAAGCATAAATATGCTGATGATGAGTATCAGGAATTCAGAAACTACCGTCACCCATGCTGCTGCCATAAAACTGAACCTGGGAATAAAAATCAGATTAGCTGTTATATTCAGCAGCATCACTGAACCATAAGTTGCCAGTAGCTGTTTCTGTTTTCCGAGTGCTACCATGGACCACATTGTCACACTTGAAAGAAAAAACGCAGGCATTCCTAAAAGGAGTACTTTAAGCGCCGGGATGCTTGGAACAAAGTCCGTCCGGATAAATGCCAGAATACCGGACGCGTAAAAACCGGCGACAAGGACTATTAATGACGCCGGTAACATTATTCCGGATGATTTTAGCAGTAGCGGACGGATCAGGTGGCGTCTGTCTGCTGAGTCAGATCCGCCGGCAGTCAGAAGCGGATATACACTATTCATGAAAAACGTAGGAATAACGAGCGGTACCTCGAAGAAACGGTAGGCTAATCCGTATAATCCCACTTCGGCAGTCGGCCGCGTCAGGGATATGATCAGTATGTCTGCCCGGAAATAGATGACATTTACTACCAGTGTCAGACCGAAAGGTATTGCCCGACGGATAAACATATACATGCTGCGCCAGGAGCTTTCAGCTATGTCCCTGAGGCGGATCTCCGACAGGGAAATTGAAATTAATGAAGTTACCAGAGAGCCGGCCGCATAAGCGCTCACCAGCCAATAGAGTGCGACTTCCGGACGGATGATCCGGGCGATGAGGTATACGGCAATCAGGGTAACCAGTCCGCCGGTTGCCACGGCCAACGCGGAACGTCCGTAACGCAAAGATTTCTGAAATACGGCATTGCCGGTAGTTGTGACGGACTGAAATAGTATTGTCGGCGTGTAAAGAATTATCCCCAGCTTCACCCAGGCCGTGAATCCGTCAGTACCTGATCCCGGCAGAAACACGGTCAGCGCGATCGCACAGAACACCAGCACGGCGGAAATTGCCAACCGGAGTGACAACAGGTTGCCGATACTGATAGCCGGATCACGGTCAGTGTCGCGGACGAAGATTGCGTTCAGTCCGAAGTCTGTCAGCAGGTAAAAAAGGGCAACATATGCAGTGGCTTTTGTGAAGTCACCATAACCCTGCGGCCCGAATGTGCCGGCAATCAGAAATGTAGCCAAAAGGGTTGCCAGCATGGTAAAAATTTTGCCTATAAGCTGGCTGACCGTATTGGTAATAATCAGGATTCGGGCGGGACTGCGCGGCATGGTATCAGTCGGCATGATGCAATTGTAGCGGGAATGTTAAAACTATCAAGCGGAAAGGGGACTACTGCCGGTACTTGTACGGATACCCCCGGCCTGCCGGCCCGGCCAGCGGATACAGGGCAAACGCGGAAACTAATACCAGAATCAACTGTCCCTGCTGAAGTGTCAGTGGGTAATGGTCGGCCATCCCGATTATGACGGCATATACCGTCAGCGGGATTCCGAATCTGAAAACCGTAATATCGTGTTTACTTCCGGCTAACCTGATTAGTTTTTTCAGTACCCAGATAAGTCCGGCAACCGCAATTCCCAGTCCGACTATCCCGGTCTCAGCGAGTAACAGCAGGTAGATATTGTGAACCGGCTGAATCTGCATGATATTGCGGGCTACTGTCAGCTCGGGCACCCGTACGGAGAAATTTCCCAACCCGATACCGATGACCGGCGATTTC
>Ga0154812_116_pt7 | contig 15771 bp, 19 predicted proteins | sample Rifle2008BG16ft_FD_105820 | JGI IMG/M metagenome (GOLD analysis project Ga0154812, IMG submission 105820) | Candidatus Gottesmanbacteria bacterium RBG_16_52_11 | reverse complement strand
GATCCGGTAAAGCGCCGGGCCGGACTGGCGGACGCCGCTGACAATCAGTTCCCGGCGGCCGCTGACCTCACGCACGATGATGTCAGGGTTAAACGGAGAAATCCCGCGCCAAAGCGTAACCGGTATTAAGTATGAGAGTATACCCACACCTTATCGACTGATGACGTCTTTACCTACATAGGGTACCAGGACTTCCGGTACCCTGACGGAGCCGTCTTTCTGCTGGTAATTCTCAAGTATGGCAATCAGGATCCGGGGCGATGCTACAGCCGTATTGTTGAGCGTATGGCAATACCTGACTGTCCCGTCTTTCGTGCGGTAGCGGATTTTCAGGCGTCGGGCCTGAAAATCTCCCATGAAAGAATTGGACATGGTTTCGCCGTAACCGCTGCGGCCCGGCATCCAGGTTTCGATGTCGTATTTCTTAACCTGCGGCTCACCCATATCACCGGTGCACATCAGAAGCACCCGGTACGGGAGTTTCAGATCCCGCAGTACCTCCTCGGCGTTTTCCAGCAGTTCCTCGTGGATTGCCAGCGACTTATCGGTGTCGGCCGCATTGATGACCACCTGTTCCACTTTGTTGAACTGGTGCAGGCGGTATGCCCCGCGGGTATCCTTGCCGTAACTGCCGGCCTCCCGCCGGAAACACGGGCTGAACGCTACGAATTTCCTCGGCAGATCTGATTCTTTCAGCATTTCGTCGGCAAAGTATGCCGTCACCGGGACTTCGGCAGTGCCGGCCAGATACAGATCGTCTTTTTCCAGACGGTAGACCTCTTCGCGGCCCCAGGGTAACTGGCCGTTGCCCACCAGGGTAAATTCCTTCACCAGGCTGGGCGCTATCAGCGGGGTATATCCTTTGTCAATCAGTTTCCGGTAGGTGTAGAAAAGTACCGCGAATTCAAGTACCGCCGCCTCATTTTTGAGAAAATATGCCCGGAATCCGCCGATTTTCGCGCCCCGCTCAAAATCAATCAGGTCGAGATTTTTCGCAAGCGTGATATGGTCAAGGACCGGAAAATCGAATTCCGGCGGCTTTCCCCAGGTCCGAAGCTCCCGGTTACCGGTTTCATCCTTGCCGACGGGGACAGTTGGATCCGGTACGTTCGGAACGGTCAGGAGCAGCCGGTTAAGTTCGTCCTCGGTCTGGCGCAGGCCGTCTTCGAATTCTTTAAGCTCCGACTTAATCAGCCTGCCTTTTTCCCGGTTATCGGGGGAATCCTTGCCGCTGATGCGGTTCCTTTCAGCCCGCAGGGTGTCGATTTTGGCGATAAATTCACGCCGTTTGTCATCCAGTTCCAGTATCCGCTGCCAGTCCACCTGACGGTTTTTGTTGACCGCTGCCCGCTTCACAGTTTCCAGATTGTCACGGATGAATCTGATGTCTAACATATGCCTCCCTCCATTATAACTGACGGGGGTTTTCCACAAAAAAACCGCCCGTATCAGGGCGGTTTACTCAGCTAGCGGTGAGCTTGCCGAACCGCGGTGCCACCTGAATTTTCCTTCGACTTCACTCAGGACTCCTTCTCCGCCTGCCGGCGGATAAGTCGCTCCGGATCTGCCAAAAGACTCATTATTCTTCTGTGACGGGAAGCCCCGGCAATCCTTAATTCCGCCGGTCGGCGGATTTTCGGATGCGACGCGTCCTCAGCATTTTCGAAGGACTTGTCCTGATCCGTCAACTGACGGACGAAGGACTTGTCCTGAGCCTGCCGAAGGACTCTGCCGGTGGAAGCCGGCAGACAACGCCTGTAGGCAGTATTGTAACTATTTCACCGCGTGTGTCAACCAGTTACGGATTGCCGGCATTACCGTCCGGAGCGCCCGTTTGCGGTGATTGTACTTTTCGGTTTCCCGGGGCGTTAAAAGTTCGTGATTATAGAACTTCCGGATTTCCGGTAGATACAGAAGCGACCGGTAGGGGTAACCTTTCGTCCTCACCGCGGCCGGTTTTTCCGCTATGATGCCGCGCACCGTCCCTTCGCCGAAATGTTCTGATCCGTCCGGCAGCACCAGCGCCACAACTACACGCAGCTGGGCGCCGCGCTTTCCGGCCGGTACCCCGGATAGCGCCGCCAGCGTATGCCGGATGATGGCATCATCCCCGTCATCCCCGGGGCGGAACTTGGCCCAGCGGTGGGAATGTACACCCGGAGCCCCGTCCAGCGCGTCAATCTCCAGACCGCCGTCATCGGCAAGTGACGGCAGTCCCGACTCCCGGAAATAATACCTGGCTTTCTCAATCGCGTTTTCCTTAAACGTTACCCCCGTTTCCGGGGCATCGGCAGTCAAACCCACGTCACTCAGCCCCAATAGTTTAACCGGGAGGCCGGACAGGAACAGGCGGATTTCGTCAAGCTTGCCGGGATTGGAAGTAGCAATGAGAATATTTTTCATAAATCCGAAATCCAAAATTTCGAAATCCGAAACAAATCAGAAATATTAATGTCCAAAATCAGTTTTTCGAATTATTGCTCCAAAAATCATCATCAATTCTTTCGACTCATTCTGTAGTCTCTCTTTTTCCATACGTAAAGTTTTATCATCACCTATATCAATTAGTTTTAACCAATATATGGATTCTTTAGATTCTTTGCGGCAAATTTTTAATCCGAAGCATGAAATCCTTTTTACTGAGTGCTTCATTGGCTTCAATATAGTTTGCACCTACTGATCCGGATGATCTTACTAATTGAGGTATATCTTCGTAGTTATTAATATTTTTCGGAAGTTTTTTACAAAAAATCCGACAATCATTTGCAAAATTATATGTTCTTTCTTCGAGATCGTAGGTTTTGGCAGGCTTATTGTTCATTTGATATTATTTCGGATTTCGTGCTTCGAATTTCGATATTATTATAACCCCAATTCCGCATGAATCCCCTGCATGGCGGTAAGTGCGATGGAAATAAACTCCGGCAGCGGAATTCCGAGTTTGGATTCACAAAGTCCGATCTGTTCCCGGTGAACGCCTGCGGCAAACGCCTTCTGTGGCCATTTCTTGAGTACCGATTCGACGCTGACGGTAGCGAGGGATTTTTCCGGTCTGACCAGGGCGCAGGCGATGACCAGTCCGGTCAGCTCGTCGGCGCAGTAGAGCGACCATTCCATCGGGGTGGCAGGTTCCGGCAGCCCGGCCCGGTTGCCCCAGCCATGGGCTCTGACGGCATTGATGATCGAAGGGTCGGCGCCCCGTTCCTCCAGTTTGGGGAAAATGACCGACGGATGTTTTTTCGGATCATCCTTAAACTGCTCGTAGTCGGCATCATGTACCAATCCGGCAATCCCCCACACTTCGGCAAGCTCAGTGCGGGTATTTCCCTTAATGTCAGATACCGATAAAACACCTTTATCGTATAAATAGAGACACAGCGCCCGCATGACAGTTTCAACCGCCAGCATGTGCTTGACCAGATTGGGATTTTTCGTCCATTCATGCACCAATGCCAGTGCTTCGTCGCGCGAAAATTTCATATCATGTCAGATCGGATTCGGGACATCAATAAAGTCGACATTCAGTTTCCGACCGAACTTCTCCGCTAACTTTTCTCCCAGCTCACGCACTCCGAAGACTTCGGTGGCGTAGTGTCCGCAGACGAAGTAGTTGATGCCGGATTCCTTCATTTTATGGGGCACCGATTCGGTTGACTCGCCGGTAATGAATAGCTCGACCCCCTTACTCTCCATTTCCGCCAGGTGCTCCGCCTGCGGTTTGGCGCCGCCGCTCACAACGCCGATTGTCCGGATCATCTCCGGACCGGCCAGCACGGCATACACCGGATGGCGGAAAAGTCTGGAGCAGTCAGTCAGCAGCTTTTTGACCGGCTTCGGCTTGGGAAATACCCCGGTGTACCCCCATCCTTTAAACAACGGTTCTCCCAGGACGGCGCCGAGCTTCCGGACGATTACGGCATTATTGCCGATCTTGGGGTGAACGTCCAGGGCGTAGTGGAAACCCATTATCGTCATCCTGCTAGCGGTGATCAGGCGCAGCCTTTCCTGAGCATATGCAGGGTACCGGGATTTCCATGTCCGGGTATCTAATCCGTGGTGGAATATGCAGAAATTAGCTCCGCGGCCGACGGCTTTTTCCAGGAATTCCGCATTGAGGCTGGTACCGACTGCCAAGCCGGATACGTCCGGATTGCCCAGGAACTGAACCCCGTTGAGCATGTCGTCTTCGGCAGTCGCCCGGTCGATCAGCTCGCGGCCGATGATTTCCTCTACTGTCCGGATCAAAGTATCGCGTTTCACCATACTATCTGACCACCCCGGCAAATTCGACCGTTCCGCCGCAATACCCGGTAACCAGATCAACGCAGTCCCGGAGCGTCCGGTTGACCTTCTCAGGGGTGATATCATATACGCCGTCCACATTAATCAGAATATTCCGGGTTTTTTCCGTTACCATCGTCCGCCGGGCATCCCGGAAATTGAAGTTGATGTTATAACCGCCTTCCTGATCGTAATAAGCCAGCTCCCGCCCGGAATACGCCGCCGGTTGGTCGTCCCCGATCAGAAGTATTTCGTCTCCTGCCCCCGCAAACCGGAGCCGGGTCGGAAACCGGATGTGATCGGCGTCAAAAGCCCCGTTTGATACCCGATGCCGGATCACCGTCAGATTGTATGCGTCGACGCATGTATTGACCGCAGGGATGCCTTTCCCCTGGGCAATGCGCCGCAGCAGCGCTTCAGTCGTCGGCCTTTTGGAATGCCAGTCGATGCCCATCTCCCGGTACAGCCGGCGGTAACTCAAAACTTCGGGGAATTTCCCGATCCGTTCCGTGGTCAGCCCTGATAGTTCGGTTATCAGCGCCTGTTTTTCCGCTTCCAGTCCCGGATCCGACTTTTTGACGGTAATTCCGCGGATCACGGCAACTCCAACGGAAACCGACGGGAAGCGCCGGCGAACCTCTTCGTCGACTGAAAATATTTCCGGTTTCGTGATGAAACTGACGGACTGGTTTTCCGGCCGGTTTCCGGAAATGCCGGCTGCCGCCTCTTTCAGGCGGGATATTACCCGGTCTGCTGGGTACTGCCGGATAAGCCAGGCTGCCTTGGGACCGGAATCCCTACCGATCAGAGCCAGGTACACTGCGGCGAATGCCTGTTTCGGATTCACGCCGGAATCTTTCGCCGTTTTATAGAGGGCCTGCTGCAGTTGGTCGGCCGGCATATCTGACTTGATAAATCCGGTGATGCTTTCAAGATACCCGGACTGCCCGGCGTCCAACCGTCCCACCGTATCCGGAATCTTATCCGTCAACCGGTACCGGTACTGGTCCGGGGCATACCGTTCTGTCCAGACAGCGGCATAATGCAGGCGCTCTGTCAGAATCAGTTTTTCCGCCTGATTCAGGGGTGCTCCCTTTATTCCGGCAAATTTTTCAGTCAGGTCAACGGAGCCCTGCTGCCGGTAATTGGCAACGTCACGGAAACGCGGCAGGAAAACTTCTTTTTTGGGCGGACTACCGTCAATCTGCGACAATTCGAAAGCCCGGGCCAGGTTGGCATCGCTGCCTGTAACGTGTGCCCGGTAAGCCCGGTCATACTCGTCAAAGAGGTCCGGGATGGCCATCGTACCCACCGGTTCGAATTCGATTGCCTGGCGGTAGTCGGTCCTGACATTGAGAAACCTCCCGACGACCGGCGGCAGCACACCCGTTAAATCACGGGCTTTCAGCCCCAGGCCTTTGGATGAGGACATTTTTTTGCCGCCGATCAGGAAGAATTCATACGGCAGATTGAACGGATCCGGGTAATGAAATACCTCGTCGCACAAAGCCCGCGCGATATCGCGCGATCCGCCGGCCGAGGAATGATCCTTGCCGGCACCCTCGATCGTCACGCCCATCACTTTCCAGTGCGCCGACCAGTCTACTTTCCACGGCAGTTTGCCGTTCCCGTCAAACGGATTGATCCGGCCTTTATGCCCGCAGCCTTTTGCCCAGGTGACCAAATCAGGCTCGCAGGTGTATCCCACGGTCCGGCCGTCCCAATCGTGAACCCGGGTAGTTCCCAGGCGGCCGCAGGATTCACAGATAACCTGAAGCGGCAGCCAGCCGCGTTCGCGTTTCCGGCTCCCGCTGACCCGCTGATAAATATCCTGAATCCTGTCTGCGGCATCAAGCGCAGTCCGGACCGCATCGTTGAATTTGCCCTCGTGGTACATGTCCCATGATGACAGGAATTTCCCGCCGAAACCGTATTCGGTCAGCACCCGCCTGAAATCTTCCGCGAAATAATCACCGAAACTGCGGGCTATGCCGTCCGGAGAAGGCACGCTGCGCAGCGGAAAGCCCATGTAACGGGTAAATCCTTCCCTCAGTTCATCGGGCAGCCCGTCAATCGGGTCGAAATCGTTGAAAACATAGGTCTGACTGACATCCTCGCCGGCATCCCTGATAGCGCGGAATACCATGTCGTGAACCAGGGGTCCCCGGAGTGATCCGGTATGAGCGTACCCCGATGGGGTATACATATCATCCACCCAAAACGGCCGGTGCCGGCCTGACTCGATGATTTCCCTGGCTATCCTGTCTGCCCAGAACATAAACAAAAATTAAGGTGTCCTTCAGGCGGAAGTGAACTGCGCCTTACGGACATCGGGGTATTAAACTGATTATACTTTACTTACACCCCTTTAATACGAATGAACCCGCCTTGCGGCGGGTCATTTCAAACTTCTTTTTATTTATTCGATATCAAGTATTTTATAGAGGATCTTGCCCGCCGGCGCCTCCACTTCCACTGTATCGCCGCGCTTCTTGCCGATCAGAGCCTTACCCAGAGGTGACGAGTGGGAAATCTTTTTCTGTGCCGGATCGGCCTCCCATTCTCCGACCAGGGTAAATATATCCTTCTTACCGTTGATATGGAGGGTGACTTTGCACCCGAGGTCGATCGAGCCGCGTTTGTGGTTAGTGACCACCTTGGCTACGTGGAGAATTTCCTCCAGCTCGACGATCCGCCCGTCAATGAACGACAGGTCCTGCTTGGCTGCAGTATATTCGCTGTTTTCCGACAGGTCGCCCTGGTCGCGGGCTTCGGCCAGACGGGTGACGATCTGGGGCCGTTTCACGCTAACCAGTTCTTCATACTCGCTTCTGAGCTCTTTCAGCCCTTCTGCCGTCAATAGTTTTTGCTGACTTGTACCATCCATATGCTCAAAAAAATCTCCCCAACGGTCAAGGACGCCTGGCCAGGGAGCGATAATTTCAGCTGCAAAATACAGCTTTCAAGATCAAAGTGTAGATGAACTTCTGTTTGATGTCAAGTATTCAAACCGCATCTTTCCAGGCCGTTACAATGGCATTTTCCGGACTGAAACAAATGTGTTACAGAGAGTTACGGATTGCTGAGGACAGACAATTAAAAAACATGGTAAAATACCATACTAGCGCCCCCATCGTCCATTGCCTCGCCAAAGCGGTTGAGCTGGCAGGCATTGCCTCGCCGAAGCGAATGCGCAGGCGGGTAGCGGCCTGGGTAAGACTGAAACGAACGAGTTACATTAAAATCTAAATACGCCCCCATCGTCTAGCGGCCTAGGACGACACGTTCTCAACGTGTAGATCGCCGGTTCGAATCCGGCTGGGGGTACACTCGAAAAAAGCACCCATTAGGGTGCTTTTTTCGTGCTCCCGGTCGGATGAGAACCGGCTTGCCGGTTCGCAGTCCAGCACTTAACGAGTCATCGAGTATTAGTGCTGGTGAGTGGTCCGCCTTTGGCGGACCAAATCCGGCTGTAATTCGTAAGTAATCAGGTTCCCGGTTCGCAATCCAGCAGTTAACGAGCGACTTCCCAGTCGCGAATCTTACTGCTGGTGAGTAGCCTTGGCTAAATCCGGCTGGGGGTACATATTGGTAAATGATAAAATCACACTGTGGAACGAAAAACAGGTAAACTTCCGGAAGTTATAACCTTTGCAGTAAATACATTCCTGGAATTAGGTCCTGAAGCTCAGGAAGTGGCATTACCTCTAATTACTGAAGCAACTATACAAAGAGGCAGATTCTTTAATGAAGGTCCATACTCAACACAGGCGGAAGGCACAGCTCTGGAAAACCGATGGAAAGATTATCTCAGAACAATAACTGATACATTTGCACAGACAATAGATCCAACATATTGGCCTGGACATGGAGCTAATTTGACTGAACTCGACAGACAACGGATATTATTTCTAAATATTTTCAACAATCTAGATGGAACTACGCTTTTACAGACGTTGGATCAGATTGAGTGGTTACTTCAGAAATAGACTAGCTGAATCCTAATCCGTTCCCGGTTCGCAATCCAGCAGTTAACGAGCGACTTCCCAGTCGCGAATCTTACTGCTGGTGAGTAGCCTTGGCTAAATCCGGCTGGGGGTACAAAAATACCAATAAAATTTATCAAATCTGAGGCTACAGGAGAACCGTCCTCTATTACACTCACTTGTTCACTGTCGAACGTTCAGACAACATCGCATCCAATTCAGTAATCTTTGCCTTGAGTTCCACCATTTTCAGTTCCCGGTTTACCATCAGATTATTTATTTTCTCCAGTTCCTTAACCTTCTGCTCCAGGTCGGTCTTGGCATTCTTAAGATCTTCTTCGGATTTTTTCCTGTCGGTAATATCCTGATTCACACCGTAAGATCTGATGGTTTTTCCCTGATCATTTTTCACGATAAAAAACCGTACGGTAATATAACCGGTCTCCCCGTCGGCATAACGGATACGGTGTTCTAGAGATGCAAAGAAATTCGGATCTTTGGTATCTATGGCCTTTTGAATTTCCGTGCCTACCAGCGCTACATCTTCGGGGTAAAGAAAACGGCTGGCATACTCGGCTGATTTGAGGGTGTAACTGCCGACTTTATCAACGGTAGTACGGAACATGGCATAAAACAGGTCGTTGAATGTAAATATATCTCTCTCGAAATCGTATTCCCACGGCCCCAGATGACCGATTCTTAAGGCATTTGACAGTTGGGCTTCGTTTTCCTTCAGTTTTTCCTCGACCTTCCTGCTATCGGTGATGTCCCGGGCGCATGACAAAGCTCCGACGATTTCTCCGGTATTGTTTTTCAGCGCATGGCACCACCAAGCCAGAAGACGGGTTTGTCCATCCTGCCTCCGCTGCCAGCTTTCCACATAGTAAACATCACTTGAACCCTTAAAAAGCGGTTCTACTTTCTCGTATACAGACTGCTCCCCAACAAAAAATTCCTCCGCTTCCTTTCCTACGGCTGCCTCACCGAAAAAATCCCGACCGGCCTGATTCATCCAGGTATAAATTTTATTTTTATCCACTTCAGCGACGATATACGGGATCATGTCGGCAATTTCGTCACTTTCAGTGATAAATGACGGGCGGTGGCTGTCATTTATATTGTGCTGGGGTTGAATCGGAGCAGACATATTATTAAATATTAAATATTATTCTATACCCAAATGCAATGTTTTTTATTAGGAAACGGTTCTCTTTCACTGTACCTCAAAGTCCGTTAACTGACGGACGAAGTACAGTAATACAGTAGGGACGGAGGTTGAGAATGTTATTCAAACGCTCCGGTTATTACGTAGTTTATTGTATATAACTTAATAAAATCATGGGAATTGCTAATCCGGTTACGGCTGTCATATTTGAGCGTGTAATACACTTTGAAGTTTCCGGGTCGTTCTGTCGGCGGTTAAAACCTCCGTCCCTGAAATACTGAAATATTGAGGCTATTAACCTTCCCTTAAGTTGTGGCTGACAAGGAAAGAGAACCGTAACCGATTTCATTATTTCACGCCATAGTACTAAAATGACACGGATAATATGACTATTAAGGAGCTGATATATCTTCAACCGATTGAAGTCGATCCAACTGACGCAAATGATATTGAAAAAAAAGCCCGAGATGCTATGACTTCGGCATTTGTGCATAATTTGAAACCCGGTAACTACGACATTACAGATTACAGATGGAATAATCAGATTGTCAGATGGAGGCTCACAGTATTAACTGACGGTACCGGAGTCCTTTCTCTCACGCCAGATGTACCATGGGCTGGAGTATTTATTACGGGCACCCATGAAGAAGGCACAAATACTCGCGGTGTGGTACAGGTGATTAATAATCCTGACGATCCGTCACAGTTAATCGGTGAACAAAAGTTGCAGGACGGAACAGTGGCCTACTTGCTGTTCAAAAGTGTTATTTACGAGCGGAGCTGACACCATAAATTATATTACAAAGTTACACACCAGGTGTGAATCTGATTAATGCTCCCCCTGAGCCGGATTTACGAAATCCTGAATTTGAGGAACTACTGTTGCAACAAATTCTTCAAGCGATACCGTATTGTCATAGATTACTTCCGCGCGGCTTCCTTGTGTTTTCATCCATTCTATTACTCCCCGAACAGAGTTTTGTTCGTCAGTGAGATTTATGGCATCAGTCTGTGTTACACTGCCCGATAGGATTATTAACAGTGATTTATTTGTCATGTTAATGTCTGCTCCCGCTGCAGCAAATCCGAGTTCCATAAACGCTCCCGGAGAATTTTGAGGATAGGTAACGATATGATCAGCTTTTGATACCTGATCATTATCCAATACAACTGCTTTCTCAGGTGACATTAGCCTTTCACCCCAGCCTTCCCTTTCCAGGGCACAGTGAACGCTGAAATCATCTAATCTCAATATTTCCATCAGTTTTTCTAATTTCCGTCTAGAAGGATTATCCGGAGCTATGATACCTTCAGGGTTTTCCAAAAGAACGGAAAAAGCATGTCCCAGAAATACTCCTTTTCCCGGACTGGCAGGTAGTTGTGTATTGGTGTCAACTAAAGTTTTGAATCTTTTTGCTGTTTCTACCCAACCTGATCCGTATTGATCATTCTCTGTGCTCATATTATTGAATTATACCGTAAGAGAACTAATAAACATCCTCTCTACCCGAGATTTGAGGTAAATAGTAGAGGGACGGAGGTTGAGAAAATTATTCATACGCTCCGGTTATTACGTAGTTTATTGCATATAACTTAAGAAACTCATGGGAGTTGCTAATCCGGTTACGGCTGTCATATTTGAGCGTGTAATTAAACTTTGAAGTTTCCGGGTCGTTCTGTCGGCGTTTAAAACCTCCGTCCACGAAACGGCTGGAACTACAATCTAATTCTCATCGTCATCCTTGACTTCAAAGGCAACAAACAGTGCGATGATAAATCCTGCGATAACGCCGGCAATTGCGTATCTGATCCATAAATTGAGGAGAAAATCCCGAGTAATTAATGACGAGACGATAATGATGGCGTTGTATACTATGAAAACCAATAGAAATATGAATATATATTTTAAACAGGAATGTCTTTTGGGAAGACTGTTATCGGAAACCATATAATTCTTCTATTATACCCCGACAGAAGCGTACGGCCTTAAACCGACCTTGTGCCGCAGCGGCTGGTACTGACTGATCAGGCCAGGGGAATAAATTGGTTTTATTTTTTGTAAGTAGAGTAAGTGTTGTTCATTGGTATTTGTTCAGTTACCTTGAAGCCGCATTTTTCGTAAAAGGTAAATAATTCTGCATTCACGTTTATCGGTATATACAGCGCACCGGCTGAACGTAAATTTTTTATAACTTTTTCGAGTAATTGTTTACCCAGGCCTTGTTTCCGGTAATCTTTTCTCACCACCAGTTTCTGTATATAACCCCTTCTTCCGTCAAATGGCCCGAGAACAGTACCCACAACTTCCCCTTTATCTTCTGCCAAAAGACTTAAATCCAGGTTTTTCTCAAGAAACGACTTTAACGGTCCCAGTTCGTCTAATTCATTTACAAAATAGTTTTCTTTCCAAAAGGAAAGTAATTGTGTATGATCATTAATTGTGACAAATCTAAATGTCATAAAATGATTTTATCAGGTTTTAATAAATATTTACTTACTTTTAAAAACAAACCAGCTAATGTATCTACTTAATGGCAAATAACGTTTCAGTATCGTCCCAACAGGTGTGCTTAACTATTGTTATAATATCTCCATGAACGTTTTATTCATCTGTAAATGGAACCAGGGAAGAAGTCAGGTTGCTGAAGCATTATTTAAAAAATACACTTCCAAACATACATGTTTAAGTGCGGGAACGCATGCGAATGAATTACCGGGTATCACACTTGCTATATGTGCTCCATTGGTTGTCCAGGTGCTAAAAGAATGGGATATAGATGTATCAAATAAAACCACAAAAAGACTGACTCAGGATTTGATAGACCATGCGGATAAAATAGTTTTTATGTCAAAACAACGTGAGCTCCCGGAAGTTCTTACTCAATCTGAAAACGTTACTTTATGGTCAATAGACGATCCTGACGGTCGCGGGTATGAATTTCATGTATCTATGAGAAATCAGATTGACATATTTGTTAAAAATTTCCTATCTTCATTGGGGTAAATATTGACTTTCCAGCCAAGTTCGTGATTAGTCGCAACACATGTACACACAAAAATACTTGATTAAACGTTATTTTTGTATTTCCGGCTGTGTTTGAACCGGTCCCGGTTCGCAGACCGCAACTTTACGAACCTTCGAGCAGTAGTGCTGGTGAGCACTCGCAGCGAAGCGGAGTGGTGAATCCAGCTGGGGTACATATAAAAATCGTCCGGCTAAGTCCGGACGGTTTTTGTATCTCCGTGTCGGTGAGAACCGGTTTACCGGTTCGTTAAACCGGTAAATGACGATGAATAATGAGTATTGTTGTAGGTTACCCCAGAGTGATGCGGAATAGAAGCACGACTCGAATTACTAAACTGACCTGTTCAGTAATAAAAATTTAAGCCGGCTCATAAAACAGGGGGTTTGCGGTGGAGTTCTCCGCCGTTACTTCAGACTCAATCCGCATTATTTCACCTGTAAAATTCTCCACCGATTGTAAAATTTTATCAACCCGACCTTCGATGTCTTCAAGCGTTAAATCAGCAGGGAATCGCGTTTCATATTCCGGCCGGTCATATATCCAGTAGGAGATTTCCGGACTTCCGTCTGCTTTGCGTATTCTAAATGTATTAATTTCATCAGTTTCAAAATCATAACGGATGGAAATTCCATTCCGCGAATCAGGAGCGGACCGTATATAGACAACCAGTACTTCACGTTGTGGAAGTTCATCCATACCATGCTGCAATTGTGCAATTCTGCCATCCAGTAACCTGACATATCCCTCTGCCCACACTTGTCTACCGTATTCCTGAAATCCCTTCTGTCTGACGGTTTTACCGATATTCCGGGCTCTGCGGCTGATTGAAGCATGTTCTGCACTTTGTTCGGAAGAAACGTCCGGCGCGGAGTGGTTAAGAGGTAAAGGCAACCGGCTGACTAAAGTTTCAAGCTTAGTCAGCAGGCGTTCAGGTAGTAGACTCATATATTTCAAATATACAAGCTACAAAAAACAAATCCGTAATGCTTCACCGTCAATCATAAACATAAACAGCAAACAGCATCAGCTTCATACTTATTTAGTGTATCATACTGTGTCAAAATTAACCGCTTCTTATAGTTACTCCGGTCTTACATACTGTACTCTTTTCAACTAAGACAAATAAGTTCCGGCTACGTCCCAACACTTACTCTAATTATTCCGGCTGAGTGTCGGATTTTTTATTGTAACCGTGAAAACCGCAGGTGGCCTCGACGCATTGAATGAAGTGAGGAGCAAGAGGTGAGTATTCGAGCCAAATCCGGCTGGGGGTACAGAATCAGATTCTTTACGAATAACGTGGCTGAAAGAGAACCGTCCCCCATTTTATATAGACAATTCAAAAATATCACCCTTTTTTATCACACATTTAAATTATAAATTACAGACTTTCGAATGCCTCCACCTGATTCTCATATTCGTATTTAACCATTTCATAATCATCTGCCCATTTTTGCTTTGCTCTTTTCAGAATGTCTAAGTGAGTGTTTTGTCTTGCCAACCAATCATAAGCTTCCATTTGATTGTCAATTGTGTATTTAACCATTTCATAATCATCTGCCCACTTGCTTTCCGCAGCGGCTTTAACAATGCTTTTTGCGTCTTCTCTCGATGGTAATAAATTTGCCCCAGTTTGCTGAACTTCTACTGTTGGTGTAAATTTTATTACTGGTGTTACTGTTATACTTACTTTTTGTACAGGTGTACTTACAATCGGTGTCTCTATCGGTATTTGTGACTGTGTTATAGCTATTGTAGTGTTTGGACTTGGTACTGTTTCTGACTTACTTTTAGATGTACTTTCATTTTGATTTTTATTAACAGAACTTGACGAAGCAAAAATAACAAAAAGTACAATAAGACCAATAACAGTTAAAAACGGGTGTCGTTTAAACCAACCTCTTTGATCTGCTTGACAGTGAGGGCATTTTGTAGCTTTTAAATCTATTTCCGTTCTGCATGCTTTGCATTTCTTCATTCTTTTCACCTCCTCAAACAGAGGTTTACTCGCTTGTGTTTTATTATACCATAATATCAGTCAAATTATCTTGTACTAATAGGCTAAACACGTATTTTTGACTGAAGCTAAAAAAATTCCAACATCATACCAACAGGCGTATAAGTAATTCCCGCCGCATGGCGGGATGTTTTTTTACCCCTAACGTTAGAACCAAGCCGTCAGGCCGGTTCGCCCTTGCCCGTAGCTTCTGAATGAAGGAGGGAATCCGGCAATTAGCGATCCTGATCCGCCAGCTGGCGGAGATCGAGTGCATAAGTGCCGGTGAGTATTTTGCTTTTGCAAACCAAATCCGGCTGAGACTAATAAAATATTTTCACCGCCTTTCTTTTCCGGAAACACGACTGGTAATTTCGTCTCGAATATTAATTGTTGGCTTTCCGATTTCGTCATCTTTAAGTGCACCGTCAGAAAGCACATCAAATAATCTCTGAATAACGGGCTTTTCGCAGTATCCCCAAATTCCTGCCTGCTGTGCGGCTTCCCTGAATGAATCTAATCCGGTTAATAAAATAACCCGGCACCTTCCTTCGGTCTTTTCCAATAAATAGCGGGATAACCGTAAACCACCGGTCAGGCCGTAACTTTGTCCGTCCAAAAATGCCTGTCTCCCGGTGGGAATAAGATAATCAATTATTGCTGTTTCGGGATAAAATCCATTCTCAACTATTCGTACGGCAGCATCTTCTGATCCTGCTATGCGGCATTTAAAACCAAATCTTGTAAGTATTTCTTTAAATTCAACTCTGGTAATTTGTTCATCATCAACAACCAGCGTTGTGATCCGATTTGGCATATGGGAGATTATAGCGTTACAGCAATATCGATACAAATTACCTAGTAGGAGGGACGGAGGTTGAGAATGTTATTTAAACGCTCCAATTATTACGTAGTTTATTGTATATGACTTCAAAAATACTCATGGGAATTGCTAATCCGGATACGGCTGTCATATATGAGCGTGTAATACACTTTGAAGTTTCCGGGTCGTTCTGTCGGCGTATTAAACCTCCGTCCCGGAATACATATATCATTAATACCCGAACAAGCCGCCTCCCGCCATCACCGTGATGATCGGATAAATTTCCTATTGTACCAACCCCGTTCATATATTAATATCAAACCTAATTTCCTGAAATTACGTCCCATAAGAATTTATGGCATTGTCTGAGCTGGCTGCGGATGTTCCGATATTACTTGAGAACGAAAACCTTTCGGTATCAATCGGGGAAGTACCGATTAATACGCTTGAGATACCGTCCGGGCTTTCGGATAGATACCCCAAGGATTACGACC
>Ga0154812_101_pt14 | contig 16006 bp, 12 predicted proteins | sample Rifle2008BG16ft_FD_105820 | JGI IMG/M metagenome (GOLD analysis project Ga0154812, IMG submission 105820) | Candidatus Gottesmanbacteria bacterium RBG_16_52_11 | reverse complement strand
CCACTCCATAGCTGCTTTCATGCATGAGCGCGGCCATCGGGTCACGCTCGTTTGCCCGCATCCGGTTATCAGAAATAAGCTGCCGACTCCGGGGTTCGCCGTCCGGTATGCGCCATCCATACCAGATCCGGTATACCACGGAAAACCGTTTACTCCGTTTCCTGCCGGACTTTTCCCGCTGTGGCGGGAAGTCAATCCGGAGTCAGTCGACATTATCCATATACAGGAACCCGGATCACTGGGCATTTCGGCTCTCACATTAGCCCTGACCAGGCGGATTCAGGCAGTCGGCGCCCTCCACTTCACTCCCGACCAGGTTACCAGAATGATGCCCGGAAATCCGGAAAAGCTGTTCACACCGGTCATCCGGGCATACCAGCGTGCTTTCTACAACCGGTGTTCCGGTGTCATGATTCCTACCCGGACATTTGCCGACTATCTCAGAACCATCGGCGTCAGCAAACCCCTGGCGGTGGTATCAAACGGTGTCGACACAAGTTACTATCACCAGCCGGACGCAAAAGAAAAAAAACTTGCGTCGTCCGATAAACCGGCGGGTGCAGTAGAATTTTTCTACCTCGGCCGGCTCGATAAAGACAAAAACGTCGCTGCCCTGGTCCGGTCGCTGCCGTTTACCACCGCCTCCGTCCGGCTTCTGATTGCCGGCTCGGGCAAACAGCAGCCGGGTCTCCGGCAGCTGGCAGATGAACTGGGCGTAGGAGACAGAATATCCTGGTTCGGATCGATTGACCAGGAACAGATAATCAGGCTCTATCACCGGGCAGACGCCTTCATTCTGTTGGCCCTTTATGAAATCCAGAGCATTGTCACGCTTCAGGCGCTCGCCTGCGGCCTGCCGGTCATCCTGGCTGACTCCGGTGCACTTCCTGAACTTGTCCGCGACGGCGAAAACGGATTCCTAGTCAGACCGTTTGATTACCATGGCATCGCCGAGCGCATGAACCGGATAGCCGGTGAAACCAGGCTCCGGGGCGGATTCGGAAAGCTGTCACGTAAGATGAGCCTGGCGCATCACAAACCGACTGTTCTTAAAAAACTGGAAAAATTTTATTCGGATCTGATCGGATCAAAAACCGCCTGACTTATTTACATAGCTCCAGATGTTATAATCTGCAGCCCGTGATACAATACTTTAGCTCGCCACTATGCGCCGGCTTTTCCTAAATTACCCGGATAGATCGAAACGGTTTCTGGAAATTCTGATTCCCTTAACGGCATGGGCGTTGATTACCATGCCGCTCTGGCTGTCATTCTGGCATCCGGCACTGGTAGCATACTTCATCATCACTTTTGACGTGTATTGGTTTTACCGTTCGTTTCTTCTTGCATATCACGGCATTAAATCCTACCTGACCATGGCAGCACACTCGAAAGTCGACTGGCTGTCACTGGCAGCGGCCCTGCCGGGATTCGACAGGTTATACCATGTCGTCATCATACCGGAATATAAAGAGCCGCTGCATATCCTCGAACGGACCCTTTCAAACCTGGTAAAATCGGAATACCCCAAGGAAAGGCTTATCGTCGTACTGGCACAGGAAGCCAAAGATGCCGGAGCCGGTGAGAAGGCGAAAATCCTCACGGACAGGTTTGCCGGCCAGTTCGGCAGGTTTTTCCGGACACTCCATCCGCTGATTCCCGGCGAAGTTGCCGGCAAATCATCCAATATGGCTTATGCCGGCAAAGCCGTTTACCGGGAACTGGCCGGATGGGGCATATCGGAAGAAATGACTACCGTCACATCCTGTGACGCCGACGCGCTCCTGCATCCGAAATATTTCGGAGCTCTCGCTTACCAGTTCCTGACGGACCCTGACAGGGAATATCACTTTTACCAGGGCGCCATACTGTTTTACTCGAATATCTGGCGGGTGCCGCTGCCGAGCCGGGTATTTAACACAATGTGCAGTATCTGGAACCTCTCGCTTTTAACGCAGTCAAAGCATTTCGTCAATTTTTCCACATATTCTCTGCCGTTTTCTACGGTCGTAAAAGCCGGATTCTGGGATGCCGATGTAATACCCGAAGACTACCATTTATTTTTCAAAGTATATTTCACTTTGGGCGAAAAAGTCGAAACCCGCGGCATTTTCCTTCCGGTAATCGCCGACGCCGCAGAGAGCCGGGGTTTTCTGCGTACGATGGTAAACCAGTACGAACAATCCAAACGTTGGGCGTGGGGGGTGTCAGACCTGCCTTTCGTCATCCGGGGAGCATTCATGCATGCGGAAATACCGTTATTTGACCGTTTGCGCCGGGTGGTCAGGCTTCTGGAACACCACATATTATGGCCGGTTAACTGGTTTGTTCTCACTATCGGCAGCCTGATTCCGCCGCTGGTAAATCCGGCGTTCGGCCGGACTGCGCTCGGTCACAATCTTTCACAGTTATCGTCAGGGATCCTGACCTTATCAACCATCTTTCTGGCAATGCTTATCGTCATTGACTGGAAGTCCAAACCGCCGAGGCCGAAAGAATTTGCCGCATGGAGACTGCCGTTTCTTTATCTGCAATGGCTGACCATACCCATAGTGTCTTTTTTCCTGTCGGCAATACCCGGCCTGGACGCGCATACCAGGCTGATGCTGGGGAAACGGCTGGAATACCGGGTAACGGAAAAGATATAATCTTAAGCAGGATTTATGCTGGACTTCCTTCTGACGCGGACACCGCTTTTTTACCTAACCCAGAGCTTATGGCGTGACGAAGCTTTTTCCGTGCTGGTTGCGGAAAAACCGGTTTCTTTCTTTTTCCAGAAGCTGACGTTCGAACCGCCGCTATACTACATCATGCTCCATGTCTGGATGCGGATTTTCGGAAACGGGGAAATTGCCGTCCGGACCCTGTCATTAACCGGGGTGACTCTGGCGGCCGTGATTGTCATTTTCTGGGCCGAACGGATCTACCGGGATAAGTTCATCCAATGGTTCCTGCCGCTATTTTTTTTCCTCAATCCGATGATTACATACTACGCTTTCGAAGTCAGAACATACGGCTGGTTCATTTTTTTCGCAACCCTCTCACTTTACGCCTACGGCAGCAATAAATGGAAACTTTATGCATTTGCATCAGTCCTGGGTTTTTATACCCATACATATTTCGTGTTCCTGATTCTGGTTACTGCGCTTCATTTCCTTATCTGGAACGGGAGTAGACTGTTGCGGAACATTTCCTTTAAAAAGCTCCGGAATGATGCTTACGTGAAGTCTGCCCTTCTGACCGGAATTTTCATTCTGCCCTGGATGTTTAATATTGCCGTCCAGTCGGGCAAACTGAAAAGCTCATGGTACTATCCCGTCGATTTACAGCTGATTAAATCCGTTTTGGGGAACATGTTTATCGGATATGAGGGTACGCCCTGGTTCCTCTGGCCTTATACTGCAGTACTGTCGGCATTTTTGGCAGCGACATTTCTGCTCGCATTTAAATATACGAAGGACCGGAAACGGACCTCAATGTTTATGCTCATGGTATTCGTACCGCTGACGCTCGTCATCGGTATATCTTTTATCAAACCGCTCTATGTCAACCGCTATCTCATTCCCGTTACCATAGCCGAAATATTCCTCATTACTGAAGCTCTGGCTGCGGTCAAATCCCGGATAATGCGCACCTTCATCGGCCTTGTTCTGCTTGCCGGAATTTCTGCCTTCAACCTCTGGTACCCTGATAAACATCCGAAACTGCCGATCAGGGATACGGTTGCCGTCGTCAACAGACTCGCCAAACCGGAAGACCTGATTTATGCCACCAGTCCGTTGATATATTTCGAAACCGTATACTACAGCCCCGACCGTTCGCGGGTATACCTGTATAATCCGTCATCATCGCCGTTCCCCTGGTATGTAGGGGATGTCATATTTTCTGAAGACCGAATGGTGACCGATTTGCCTATTTTTCCTAAAAAGGCATTTCTGATACAAGAAAAAGGAGACTATTCGATGTCCTACACCGTCTATACCCCGGCAGGGACACGGTGAACCGTATGTTAAGAATATTACCTGAATTTCCTTCGGCAATCCGGCATAAATTCAGGGTGCTTAAAAAAAACTGGATGTTCTCGGCGGCCTCTTCTTTCGCTTTAGTATCAGCGTTGATATCACCGGCGGCGATCATTATTACCTGGAAAAACCTGCCACCGGTCGTCCCGCTCTGGTTTTCAAGACCATGGGGAGCTGACCGCCTGGCGTTTCCGGCATTTCTGTTTCTGCTGCCGCTCTCGGCAATAGTAATTTACGTGACCAATTCATTTATCTCCCTTTTCTATCTTTTAGAGTACCGGATTTTTGTCCAACTGATGCTTCTGATTTCGATAATCGTATCGTCACTGGCACTACTGGTAACGGTGCAGATACTGTTACTGGTATTATGAATGGAATACCGGGTTAACAGCGGGTATTCGGTAGCGGGTGATTATTGTCTGATACTTTTTCTGCCGGTAAAAACGGGAATCCCGACACACCGGGTGGAACCATAATGCCGGTTATCCCGGTATGATCCATCAGGATTTACGGTTATGAATATCGCTCTGGCTTTTAGTGTCGCTGCGGCAGTTACTTTCGCAACTACACCGGCAGTCATTTATCTGGCTAAGCGTTTCCGCCTGGTCGATGATCCCAGTGTCCGGCATCATCCTGCCTCGGTCCACCGCGGGATTATCCCGCGTGCCGGCGGACTGGCTCTTTATACCGGCCTGATTACGGCGATATTTTTATTTCTGGGCATCTCTACGGTGACAGTGGGCATAGCTGGTGCGGGCCTGCTTCTGGTAGTGATCGGCCTGATGGATGACCGCAAGGATGTTAATCCTTATATCCGGTTGATCACACTGTCGGTGGCCGCGGCCGTGGTAGTAGCATCCGGTGTCAGCATTCCTTATATCACCAATCCGGCAACAGGAGGAATCCTTCAGCTGGATGCCTGGAAAATCATGCTGCCTTTCGCCGGTCCAATAGCTATCGGCAGCGTCATATTTTCATATCTGTGGATCATGTGGACTATTAACATCGTCGGCTGGTCAGCCGGCGTCGACGGACAGATGCCCGGTTTCGTAGCCATAGCCGCGACTACCCTGGGTATTTTAGCATTCCGCTTTAACTTAGCTGATCCGACGTACCGGGCTGTACCACTATTGGCTTTCATCGTAGCCGGAGTATTCGCAGGATTTCTGCCGTGGAATTTCTACCCGCAGAAAATTATGCCCGGATACGGAGGAAAGACACTGGCAGGATTGCTGCTCGGAATCCTGAGCATTCTTTCATACGGCAAAGTCGGCACCGCGCTTTTGGTGCTGGGAATACCCACACTTGATGCGGCTTATACCCTCGTCCGGAGGCTATCGACCGGAAAGTCGCCGGTCTGGGCTGACCGGGGACACCTCCATCACCAGCTCCTGAACCTGGGGTGGGGCAAGCGCCGCATCGCCTTGTTTTATTGGACCGTGTCGGCTATACTGGGCGCTGTAGCACTGACGGTCACGAGCAGGCAAAAACTATTTCTTTTCCTCTTGGTTGCCGTAGCATTCGGAATTTTCATTGTATGGGTAAAATTCTTTATGCAATTCTCAAAACCGCGCGACCGAGACAATGGGTGAAAAATCTGGCGGTATTCACGACCGTATTTTTCACCGGTCGGGTTTTTGACGTTCCCCTCCTATGGTCCAGCCTTTTGGGCTTCATCACGTTCTGTTTTCTGGCATCATCGAACTACATATTCAATGATATCCTCGATATTTCTTCAGACAGAAGGCATCCGTTTAAAAGGTACCGTCCGGTGGCAAGCGGTATGCTGCCGGTACCGGCGGCGTTGACGGCATCAGCCCTTTTTGCCGCATGCGGCCTGTACCTGAGCACCTTTCTGGGGGCCGCGTTTTTCGCCCTTGCCATAGCGTTTATCGTACTTCAGTATGCCTACTCACTGGTCCTTAAAAAAATCAGTATTATTGACATTCTGGCCATAACTTCCGGGTATATCATCCGGGTTTACGCCGGTGAGGCGGTCACCGGGTACCATATATCAGTCTGGCTGGCTCTGACGGCTCTGTCATTATCTCTGTTTCTGGCCATCGGAAAGCGGAGGTCTGAACTGACACTAGTTCAGGGGTATAAAGGAATTCTGCCCAAGGACACCCGGGAGACGCTGAGTCACTACTCGGAAAAACTGCTGGATACCTATACTGCAATGTTCGCCAATTCAACTTTCATTACATACGCTTTTTATACCTTTCTGGAGCGGCCGCTGTTCACTGGATTTCTGCTTAAGGGCTACTCCAATTTCGTCGATGACTTACCGGGCAGAAAATGGATGATGCTGACGATACCGTTCGTCCTGTTCGGCATCATGCGTTACATGCAGCTTATCTATGAAGGAAAAGGTGAGTCGCCGGAAAAAATCCTGACCAGCGATCTGCCGCTACTGTCAACTGTACTTTTATGGGTATTTTCGATAGTTGTGGTTATATACGGTATCGGAGGATGATGTCAGTATTCAGTATCCAGTATTCAGAATTCGGTATAGAGTGAAAAATATATATTATTAATACTGAATACTATATACGGTATACTGAATACTTTTATTCGACTTTAGTGGCGTACTGACCGGATATCCAGCCCTTATTTTCACCGTCGTAAGAGATCTGATACCATCCCGACTGTTCATCAAGTATCGTATACTTCTCGCCCGGTTTCACCTGTGCCAACTCGCGACTGGCGGTTGACGGCTGTTCCCTGACCCGCAGAAATCCCGTCGGCGTTTCCTTAATAAGTGCATAAGGCTTATCCGGATCTGCCGCCGCCTTTCCGGTTGGTGTTGGTGTTCCGGATACTTTTTTCGTAGGGGTCGGACTCGATTTCACAGATCCCGTCGGCGTCGGCGACTGGACTATTTCAGCAGTCGGTGAAGCCTCGGGAGCTGCTGACGGCGTTGCCGACATGGATGAAATGGCCATCTTGATGGATGCAACCAAACGGTACCCGGCGGTGGTCTTGACTTTGAGTGACCGCGGTAAGAATCCGGGCGAGTCCACCGAAACCGTATGGTCGCCGACCGTAATATCGCTCAAAGTCAGCGGTGTTGAACCGGCACCCTGCGTATCCACCGATACAGCGGCGCCGTCCGGACTCGTAAGTACCGTCAGTTCGCTGTTTTTGGTCTTGGTTTTCTCCAGCCACAGGATATCGACGGCTGTGGAAAAATCTGTTTCACCTAAACTGGCATTTACGAAAGTCAGCAGGTTTCCGTATATCTGTACCTTGCCCTGCCAGGTAGCCAGCTGCGTAGTTGTGGCGTCCGGTACCAGCTTGACATTGTATTCACCTTCGCCGATATGTTCTTCATACGGGGTCTTACCGATTACCCGGTCGTCTATGAAAATGCTGGCTGCAGGTTCAGAGTTAACTTTAAGCACTCCCTGCTTCGGTGCCGAGGTGCGGACCATCCGGAATACTCCCACTCCGATGGCAACCAGACCTATCAGGGCAACCAGGAAAATTACTTTCCTTCTCATCGCAAACGGATCATAGCATAATTACCAAAAATACGGCAACGGAAAGCGCTTATTGGGGTTTATTCAGGACGACCGGTTTCAGCCGCGACACCGCTTCCAGTGAATACCGTACACCCTGGACGCCGATGCCGGATCTTTTCACTCCCAAAAACGGGAAATGGTCCGGTCCCCGTTGAGGTGATCCGTTTATCTGCACTGTTCCGACATTGAGTAGCGCAGCCAGTATGATGCCCGAACCTTCGTCACGAGTGAATATGCATGCCTGCAAACCGAACCGCGATCCGTTTACTATATTCGCCATTTCCTCGTTGCTGGCAACGGTTATAAACGACAATACCGGTCCGAAAATTTCTTCCGAGACAATCTTCATATCCGGTTTCACGTCTGTCAGAACGGTCGCCTCAATAAAAGCTTTGTCCCTTTTTCCGCCGCGTACGATTTTTGCTCCTCCGGCTACCGCTTCGTTAATCACAGACTCGATGTATTCTGCAGCTTTTTCCGATACGACCGGACCGACAAGCTTCGTATCCGGACTCCTGGGATCACCCATCTTTACCAGGCTATCCATGGTCCGCAGTAATACGGGCAAAATTTCGTCCCTGACGGCCGGTGTTGTCAGAACATACTTGATGGCCGTACAGCGCTGACCCGAATAGGAAAAAGCGCCTTTGACGAGTTCTGATGCCGTCAGGTTGTAATCCGCATCCGGCAATATTAGTGCCGGATTATTACCGCCGCATTCAAACAGCAGGGTTTTCATTGAGGCTTTCCCGGCAATTGCATATCCGGTATCGCTGCTGCCTGTAAAGGCTACCATCGCCGCCCGCGGGTGAGATACCAGATAGTCCCCGATTTCCTCTCCGGTACCCGTAACGCACCCCAATACACCCTCGGGCACGCCGGCTTTCTCGAAGATGCGTACCAGGTGAAGTCCGCTGATGCCCCCCTGCGTCGGCGGCTTGAAGACGACACTGTTACCCATTAAGAGTGCCGGTGCAATCTTGGAAGCCGAGAGATTTACGGGATAATTAAAAGGAGCAATCGCGACAACTACGCCGTATGCCGCCCGTTCAATCAGGGCAATCCTGCCCTTGTCGAATCCGGGAAAATTATCGCTGTCCAGCGTTTCTCCCTTGATTGACTGAGCCTCATTGGCGTAGTAGTCTACGAGATCCGCAGTCCGGGCTATTTCGCTCTTGGATTCGCCGTGCGACTTGCCGATCTCCCGCACCATCAGGGAAATCAGGTAATCCTGATTCTGTCTGATCCAGTCGGCAGCCAGATGCATTATCTTGACACGGTGATTGAGAGGCATTTTCTCCCAGGCAACCTGGGCATGAGCTGCTTTATCCATAACAGCGTCAATCTCCTCACGGGTGACCGCCTGAAGTGATCCGACGACTGATCCGTCGACCGGGGAAATAATTTCCGAAGTTTTACCGCTGGAACTTGTCAACCAGTCCTTTCCGTTGAAATACCGGTAAACCGGGGGTGTAGCCTGATCACTGATGGGTCCGAACATTTCTTCATTCATAATACTATTGTAGAGTGCTCTGAGCGGAATGCAAGAAGAAATGACGGATATTTATATATTTGTCAGGCAATCCGCCGCACCACCCAAACTGATGCGTTATCAAGCCCGCGGTTTTCCGTTACCGCTCTCATGATGTTAGTGGCTGCCGAATCGAGCGAATCCTGGGTTGTGCCGACCGACATGAGAATTTCGGCCAGCTCATCATGACTGACAAAATTAGTGACACCGTCGGTAGTTATGATCAGGGTGTCTCCCGGACTGAATTTCCGCGACTGTACCTGGGGCACCAATCCGAACCGCTTCACGCCCAATACGGTAGTCAGACGGCCTTCCTGATCTATATCGTCAATCGTCAGCCGCTCCAGCTGACCGTTGCGGTACAGATAAACCCGGCTGTCGCCAACGTGTCCCGTCCAGATCACGGTATCACCGATAATCACCACCGTTAAAGTGGTCGCCAGACCCGATCTGAATGCTCTTTCCCGGGCTTTCTGCCATACGGCAATATTTGCCGAGCGGAATATCCGTTTGAGAAGCAATTTTTTGTCATGCCAGTAAAAACGCTTCGTCCGGATAAATTTGTACCCCCAGACAGCAGTTTCCGCCCCCAACCTGGCCGCGATGTCCCCGTTCGGCACAGTACTTACGCCGTCAGCTGCAACGAAGCACTCATCCAAATAATGGTCAAGCGTGTCGTCCTGACGGGTGCGTCCGCCTTTCAGTTGGGCTTTCGCATAGAGTACTCTGGCGTTCTGTCTGCCGGTTACCTTAAACATAATCAGCTGCCCGGCATGGGCTTTCTGAAACTATTGCACTACATATTATATAATTGATCCCATGCCGGAAACACGCATGCGGAAAAGACCGCACCGGGGACTCAAAATCCATAACGACCTGACCTCACGTAAACCGTGGCCGAAACTGGGCCTGCCGCGCTTTTCCCGCAGGATTCTGCGTTACTGGTTTTTCGCTGTCCCGTTAGCACTGGTACTCGTCACCTATCTGTTGATTTTCCGGGATCTGCCATCCCCTACCAGCCTGGGAAAATATGACATCCCGCTGGCTACTAAAATCTATGACCGCAACGGTGTGCTTCTTTACGATATTTATGCTGACCAGAACCGGACGCCGGTAGTACTGGGTGACATACCGCTGACCGTACAGCAATCCACGATCGCCATCGAAGACAAAAATTTTTATAAACACCAGGGAATCAATCCTGTCGGCGGGATTCTGCGGGCTTTTATTGCGTCTGTCACGAGACACAAACTTCAGGGCGGGTCGACCATCACCCAGCAGCTCGTAAAATCCGCGCTGCTGACACCGGAACGAAGTATCACCAGAAAAATCAAGGAAATTGTCCTAGCATTTTGGGTCGAAATTCTCTACTCCAAGGAAAAGATTCTGGAAATGTATTTAAATCAGGTACCCTACGGGGGCACAGCATGGGGTATCGAAACCGCAGCGGAAAAGTATTTCGGCAAAAATGTTAAAGACCTTAATCTGGCGGAAGCGGCACTTCTGGCAGGTCTGCCCCAGGCACCGACTCTGTACTCACCCTTCGGGGCGCATCCGGAACTGGCTATAGCCAGGCAGCATGAAGTTCTGAGGCGAATGGTGGAAGACGGCTATATATCGGCTGAGGAAGCAGAAGCAGCAAAAAACTCTCAGTTGTCATTTGTCAGGCAGCAGAATATCAAAGCCCCCCATTTCGTGATGTACGTGGAGGAACAGCTGGTTTCGATGTACGGCGCCCGGACGGTTGAGCGGGACGGTCTGAAGGTCATCACAACTTTGGACCTGAATCTCCAAGAATATGCTCAGGCGACTGTTGCCGCCGAAGTATCCAAGCTGAAAAATCTGCGGGTAGCAAACGGAGCGGCGCTTATTACCAAACCGGCAACCGGGGAAATCCTGGCCATGGTCGGAAGCCGTGACTATTTTGCATCTCCGTCGGGTAACTACAACGTAACAACCGCCTTAAGGCAACCCGGATCTTCCATCAAACCCATCAATTACGCTATCGGAATCGAGAAAAAAATCGTTACTCCGGCTACGATGTTTCTGGACATACCGACCTGCTTTGACGTACCCGGACAGAAGAAGTACTGCCCGAAAAATTATGACGGGAAATTCCATGGCCCGGTACAGCTCAGGTTTGCTCTTGGCAATTCATTTAATATTCCGGCCGTAAAAATGCTGTACCTCAATACCGTTTCTGACATGATAGCATCAGCCAGCGCATTCGGACTGACTACACTAAAGGATCCCAGCCGTTACGGCCTGTCACTGACACTGGGTGGCGGCGAAGTCAGAATGGTTGATATGGCGACGGCCTTCTCGGCATTCCCCAACGGCGGGATCAGAAAAAACCTGACGCCGATACTGAAGGTTGTCGATAAAAACGGAAAAGTCATCCATGAGCTGAAAGACCCGAATGCCGACAAGGAAATACCTTCGCAGTTGTTAATCAGCGGCGAACGGGTTATTTCGCCGGAAACGGCATTCCTTATCTCCCACATTTTGCTTGATAATAATGCCAGGTCACAGGCTTTCGGCCCCAGTTCAAGCCTGGTTATCCGGGGGCATGCCGTATCTGTGAAAACCGGTACGACCGACGATTACAAGGATAACTGGACTCTCGGATTTACACCGCAATACCTGGTGGCGGCGTGGGTCGGCAATAACGACGGCACTCCCATGAATCCTGCCCTGGTATCGGGAGTCACCGGCGCGGCACCCATATGGAATAAACTCATGGCTCATGTGCTTGAAGGCAAACCGGACATCTGGCCGAAACAGCCGGAAGGAATAGTCGGAGCATCAGTATGTTCAGTCACCGGTCAGATGCCGCCTGAAAGCGGGAGTGAAGGGCAGGAGGCTGCCGGCTGTGCCACCCGCTATGAGTACTTTATCAAAGGCACGGTTCCCCGGACACAGGAAACCGCAGTCAGGCAGGCGATACTGATCGATAAAGCTACAGGGCGCGAGGCTGCCCCCGGGCAGACCGAAAACGTCGAACCGCAGGAAAAGCTGGTCCTCAAGGATGCTTTAAGCACCTGGTGCGTAGACTGTGCCCAACCCCCGGAAGAAGGAATATCACCGGCCCCGGCTCCCCAGTAGTTTTGCAGCCGGCAAATGTGCCGGACCGGACTCATCCGGGCAATACTGCGGATGATAATATTGCCGGACGTCGTATACCATTGCCGGTGTCAGCGGCTTATATAAAGCGTTAAGTTCGGCTAAATATACTACTTGTATCAATCCCATAGCCTATGATATAACCCCTACGGCGGCGGGCACGCCAGGATTCCGGCGTTATGAGACTATTATCTTTTTTTATCCTTTTGATTCCCCTGTTCCTGCTTCGCCTCGGAAGTTTTGCCCGGCATTTAATCGACCTGGTGACAGCCGCAGTATATTCCCTGGTCAGAACCGTGCTGTCACTACTGAAATCAGCGTTCCGCCGCATCAGGCAGGCCAGCCGGAAATTTTCGAAAAATGCGGCTGAAACGGAAGGCCGCCAGAGCTTCAGGGCTTTAGCCGGCGTTTATGCCGAAGGTTTCCGTGAATCAGTCCGTTTCTTCATCCGGCCCTTAAAACCCGTGACAGCATTTTTTTCCGGACTAATACGGAAACGCAACCGGCTCCGGAACCTGAACGGATCCGTGGTATTCACTAAACGCGGACGGAAAGCCAGGCAAATCGTACTGTATCCGGCCCCCCTGACAGTGGCCTGGAGCATCCGTTCATTTTTTGCCGGGATGACATTCAGCCTGATTTTCATATTCCTCCCGCTGGCGGTCCACAGTTTCGTAATATCGCTTCCCCAACCTCAACTCCTCACATCAAGAAATATCCCGGTTACCACAAAAATATTCGACAGAAACGGTGAGCTGCTCTATGAAATTTATGCCGACGAGAACCGGACACCCAGAATCCTGAAGGAAATTCCCCAATACCTGCAGCAGGCAACTATTGCCATCGAAGATAAAGATTTCTATAACCACCAGGGATTTTCCATGAGGGGCATCGGCAGGGCTGTCAGGGAAATAACCGTCAACCACACCATTCAGGGAGGGTCAACCATTACCCAGCAGCTGGTAAAATCGGCATTGCTGACCCCTGAAATAACACTGGAACGCAAGGTCAAGGAACTGATACTGGCGTTCTGGGCGGAACGGATATACTCGAAACGCCAGATATTGGAAATGTATTTAAATCAGGTCCCCTACGGCGGAACTTCATGGGGGATTGAAGCGGCCAGCCAGATGTATTTCGGAAAACCGGTTACGCAGCTGTCACTGGCAGAATCGGCGCTTCTGGCGGGATTGCCGGCTGCACCAAGCGAATTCTCGCCGTTCGGTCCGTCACCGGAAAAAGCACTGGCCCGGCAGCGGGAGGTACTGCGCCGGATGACGGAGGACGGATATATTACCGAAAATCAGGCGGCTGAAGCCCGGTCCCAGAAACTGACGTTTGTCCAGCCGCTGACCGGAATTAAGGCTCCACATTTCGTCATGTATATCAGGAATCTTCTGGAACGGGAATTCGGCGTACGGGCAGTTGCCCGGGGAGGCCTGCGGGTAAAGACATCCCTTGACCTGGGACTGCAGGAAATGGCTGAACGGATTGTCAGGTCCCGCGTGGATGAACTTCAGAAACTGGATGTCGGTAACGGTGCGGCACTGGTCACCAACCCCAAAACCGGAGAAATCCTGGCAATGGTAGGAAGCCGTGATTATTTCGATACAGGCCGCGACGGCAACGTCAACGTCACAACGTCACTCCGGCAGCCCGGATCATCCATTAAAGTTGTCACCTACACCGCTGCGCTGGAACGCGGTTTTACGGCCGCCAGCATTATCGACGACACGGCGGTCACCTACCGGACGGATTCCGGACAATTATATACTCCGGTAAATTATGACGGCAGGTATCACGGTCCGACGCCGCTTAGGTATGCACTGGCAAATTCCTACAACATTCCGGCGGTTAAAGTGCTCGATAAAGTAGGGATCCAGGCGATGATAGAAAAAGGCAGACTGATGGGCATAAAGTCCTGGGACGATACCGGCAGATTCGGGCTCTCCCTGACACTGGGGGGCGGAGACGTCACTATGCTCGATATGGCAGCTGTTTACGGCAGCCTTGCTAATGGCGGGAAACGGAGTGATCCGCATCCGGTAATTGAGGTAATGGATTATACCGGACGGATATTGCTGAAACGTAATAATCCGGATACCGTTGCCGCAACCACACCGGAAGTAGCCTGGATTATCAGCAGCATTTTGAGTGACAATTCCGCCCGTACGGAATCCTTCGGTTCCAACTCAAGCCTGATCATACCCGGTAAAACCGTACCGGTAAAAACCGGAACCTCAAATGAAAAACGGGATAACTGGTGTGTCGGGTATACTCCAACGTACGTCGTTACCGTCTGGGTCGGCAACAACGACAACCGGCCGATGAATCCGGTACTCACGTCCGGAGTCACCGGCGCCTCACCGATCTGGCATGATATCATGACCGAACTTCTGAAAGACCGGCCTGACGAAACCCAGCCGCGCCCGGACGGGATCACTTCCATACCCTGCTATAACGGACGGGAAGAATATTTTGTTAAAGGTACCGAAACGGACCCCTCCAGGTGCAAAACCCTTCCGAGAACTCCGGAGTCTCCGACTCCCGCCCCCAGATAAAGCCCCTACTGAGTGACTATAACCACGCCGGTGTGTTCCGGTTTGAGATGATTATGATACTTCCAGGTACCTACTTTGGTAAACGTGTAAGTATAATCACCGCCACTACCGGTACCGGCTTTCTGGTCGAATCCGGGCAGTGCGTCATGAGTCGGATGGGGGGCTGATGCCACCCACATGGACCCGGTTGCGGAACTGGTAAATGTCACGGCAGTGCCAAGGCGCACGGTGACCGATTGCGGTGTAAAACCGGTATCACGGTAAGTCACTGTCCGGGATGTTGTAACGGTTGAAGGAGTACCCCCCGTTCCGCCTTTTGTCGTCCCCTGCGGGGTCGCCACTGACGGTAAACCGCTGTCCATTGTCGGAGTCGGCACCGAATCCCCGGATCCCGAAGCCTCAGACGCCGGTGTAACGGACACATCCGTTTGCGGATTAGTGGGATTAACCGGCGGCCGGTTACCTATAAAATACCAACCGGCCAGAACACCTAAAACGATTACTAACAATCCGGCAATCAGATTTGTCATATCATTCACCTCCTCCCGGCAGACATAAAATCAAACTCGGAGGGGGTTTCCCCCTTCCGACTCCCGATTTAATCAGGATGCCTCTCCCTTCCAAGGTGTCTGCGGACGGCATTTATGCCCCCATTCATCGTATGGGGAAACTGATTATTATTCTGCGTAAAATTATATATATTATGTATACCGGTCCGCTACCTTGCTGGCAGCGTAACTTTCCGGCTTGATCCGGACCGCCCAGCCGCTGCCCCTGATCATACCGACGATTTCTGTGATCATGTCGCGGGTACTGCCGAATTTGCCGATATCGACATGAATTTCCACATCGTATTTGGTAATACCGTCCTTATGAAGCATGGCTACTACGGTTTCAGCCATTTCCAGTGACAGAGTCGCTTCCTCATACATCCGCTGCCGCAGGACGTACGGTTTCTTATTGATGATGCGTTTCCAGAAGTAAATTCCACCGGTTCCGATGCGATGGACAACGATCGCGGTTACGAAATCCACACCCTGTCCGTTATGCGGCTGGGAATCCGTACCGACAACCAGCCGGTAGGCGCCTTCCGGTTCGCGGGAAATGAATGCGAGTATCCGTTCACGGACATCAGCAAGTCCGAGAGCACCGTATGACGGACTCTGAAACATATGCGCGTATAGTATCAGAGGCAATCCCCTGCCGCAAATACCGGCACCGGAGGCTGACTTATCCCTGAGGTTT
>Ga0154812_117_pt2 | contig 16110 bp, 9 predicted proteins | sample Rifle2008BG16ft_FD_105820 | JGI IMG/M metagenome (GOLD analysis project Ga0154812, IMG submission 105820) | Candidatus Gottesmanbacteria bacterium RBG_16_52_11 | reverse complement strand
AGTGACGTTTCCGCGATATCTTACCGGAACCAGTTCCTGTTTGTCTGGAAAAACGCCTCCGATCCGGCGGTAATCCTAACCCATCTCATATACCTGCCGGTGCATCTGATAAACGCAGTCAGACAGAGAAACAGCGATATGCTCCGGGGATTTCTGCAGGCACTGCCTCTTCTTCCGGCAGCATTGTCGCATAGGGTGACCCAGTCGAAATACTGGAAACTTAATGACCGGGTTCTCAACCTTCCGGCTTAATATTCCTGTATTTCCGAAATCTACTTATCGTAGTTATTTGTACCAGCACATTGTGAGGCGCTATAATACAAACCATGACCGGTAAGGATAATCCATCAGGGGCAGCCAGTGGCGAACTGATGCAGGGAATAAATCAGGGTATTATCCGCCAGGGAATTACGGACCTTCCCGAATTCTGGGGCCTGGCACCCCGTCACCTGGTAATGGAATTACCGGCTGACCTGCGGGTAGCGTACCTGGAAACGCTGGCGCTCCCGACAAGGTTTTGGGACAAAGGTAAATACCATGCCACCGGTCCCGACGGCCGGAAAATCACTTATCACATCTGGTCGGGTTTTCATCCTAAAATTGAAGTATGGCTGCCGGATGGCAGGCCGGCGATGAATGTAGATCTCAGCCAGAATCAAGAAATAATGGGGGCTGAAAGACTCGACTATGATACGGATGCAGAGTACCCCAGGCTGGTCACAACGATTAATTTTCAAATCGGCGCCATGCATACACAGCGTCAGCCAAGGCCACCCCAGATGGATGCCATTGATTTAGCAGAAATTATTCAGCAAGGGGTATCGATTACTGAGATATCCGAGGCTGAAGCTGCACAATATAACGGCCGGTTTTTGGATATTACCTTACCGGAACTGGCGGATCAGCTCAGGCAGGTAAAGGTTGTGATTGAACCTGTAGTTACTGCAATGCTTTCTGCCAGGTCTGATCACTGATCGCTGAATTTTGTATGACTCGCGTTTCAGCCCCCAGTCAGTTGTGGTAGTATTAAGTCGGTATGCGGCGGTTTGTTCGGCAGTACCGGGTCTTATTTTTCATCATCACTACACTTTTAGCGTTGTTTCTGGTCAACGCATTCCATGAGGAATACCCCGACGAGTATGACAGCATCAGCGGGGGCAAATTCATCACCCAGTTGAAAGTTCCGTACCGGGACTGGTTCCAGCATCACCAGCCGGGGGCATATGCGCTGGCCGCCCTGATCCTGCCGTTTTCCGGTCAGTCTTTTGTCCGGTTCAGGGTGTTTTTAGCCGTATCATTTTTCACCATATGCATAGCCGGATTTGCCGTGATCCGGCGGCGTGTCAGGCAGAAAAACCACCTGTTTTACCTGTATTTATTATTCTCGGTTACCCTGGGAGCGACGTATTTCTGGGGCCAGATGCTTCTGGCAGATACGCTTTCGGCATATCTGATTCTTCCGGCATATGCGCTTCTTATAATGAAGGTCTATTACGGGGAAAGGCTGGAACCGGCAGATATATGGATCATCTGCGGTCTGGCATTTTTAACCTGGTTTACTTCGATGACTTATACGTTTGCCCTTTTCGGCCTGACCGCTTTTACTGTTTTCACATACTTCAGACAGCAGGGCAGGGCCCGGATCCGGCAAGCCATAAAAACGGTTTTTCTGGCTGCTGTTCTCCCGTACACCCTTTTCTTCCTGTTTTTTACCCTGACCGGCAGTCTCAGGGATTATTACTTCGCAAACATTACGTATAACCAGAATTTTTATATTTACAGTTACCCCCGCCCGCCGGGAGCACCGGTGAATCCGGTCAGGCTGGCGGTGGTTATCACCAATGACTTCATCCGGGAATTCACGGCCGCCGTCATGCGGGTGCAGTTTCTGCCGTTCGACCAGCCGCTGCCGACTGCATTCGGTTTATCGGCGATAGCACTGATTGCCCTGTTTCTCCGTAAAAGGCGGGTACTTCTGGCCCTCCTGGTCCTGTACATGGCAATATTTGTCAATGCAAGGAGTAATCCGGGAAGTCTAAAGGAAACCGATTACCAGGCGGCCGTGTATATCATATTGTCATTGTTTAACGGATTTTTCGCACTTTCCGAAATCAGCAGACTGCTAAACGGCAAATTGATTACCAGTACCTGGAGATTGCTATTATCGGCACTGCTTGTTCTGACCGGAAGTTTTGTGATAGCGTCGCAGGTGTTTTTCCTGAACCGGTATCTCCAGAAGTTTTTTCCCAAGTACATGGGTACCATGCCGCTGATTTACGACCGGCCGCAGATAGCGCCGTACGTGAATGCCATAACTTCAAAAGGCGACTATGCATATATCGGACCGTTCGAATTCAAGGAAGTTTTTTATCTGGAAAACGCGCGGATGCCCTCACGCTTTCACTGGTTTCTGGACCATGCTGCCAGGTCGAAAATCAAGGACGAGCTGATTGCGGACCTGAGTAAAAACCGGCCGAAGGTGATAGTTTTCAAAAGAAAATACGCCCCATGGGGCGGAAACGCATCCGATTACAATAAGTTCTTTACGGACTTCCTGGACGCCAACTATTTCCGGATTTTCGAACTGAATGATGGCGGAAAGTCTGATATTTACCGATGGAAAATCGCCAATACCCAGGATTTTGATATCGACGGGGATTTCAATTTCGACAAAAACCGTAAGGAAGAAATCATCCGGAACCTTATCGAGGCAGGTCTGATTGAACGGACTTCGGAATCTGTCTGACCGGCACCTTTTCCGCCGCGGCGATGAATACTTCAGGGGCATAAACTCCGTGAATAGACCGGATCAGCGTCAGTTCGGACTTATGAGCACTGTACTCTCCCGGGGAGAGTATATACAGATTTATACCCGGGGGCGCCAATGAATTGACCGGGATCCGGGAATCCGCCAGCGGATCGCTATGGGCATCCCAGCCTGATTTGACGAAACGGAATTTACCGAATCCGTCAACCGAACCCGTATTCTGGTACGAAGCCGGATCATAACCTGTCCAGAACAGGGTGAAGATATACGGTCTCCAGTATCTGCCGGTAATAATGATGTTTTCATATTCGGCAGAATGCACCGAAGCGAATCCGACCATCTGCCTGTATCCGTCACCGAAAGCTAGGGACCCGAGCGTCATATAGTTTAAATAGCCGCCGAAAAATGTTATTGCGGCTGATACTACTAATCCGGTAAAGCCGATCAGCATTATCCGGCGTACTATCCGGTGCGTATTGCCCGGGTAAGCTGTCAGGACTATAAATCCCAGGGCCGAAAATACCGACAGGACCGGTGAGGCGGCTAGTGTACGAAGCGCATTCGGCTGGTTCTGGGACAGGGCACCCGGCAGAAATGCTGAGAACGCCCATACGGCGATGATCCATTTTACCGGTGACGTCAGTCTGAGCAGGGTGGCAATTCCCAGCAGGAGAAGCGGCAATTCATACAGGTACATGAGACCCCCGGATCCGGTACCGGTTAAAAACACGTGTTTCGGCGACAGGTTTTTGGCATAGTTTTCGGCGATGGTGAAGGCCAGGGCAACCCGCCGGTTATAACGGACCCGGTTTAACAAGTCAGGTTTTGCGGCCGCAATTTCAGAATATTTCCGGAGCCTCCCGATATAGCTGTCATCGTTGACGACGCTGACCATGGAAATGCGCGAAAATCCTTCAGCCGAGAAAATCCGGGGTAGCAGAGGTGACAGGAGCAGCAGACCCAGAATCGCAGCGGCTATGACTGTCCGGACGGATTTGGCCAGATCACGGCGGTAAATAATTACGTAAGCAAGCAGTACCGGCGGAATTACCAGACGTACCGAATAATAGAAATAAATCGCGGCAGCAAATGATACGGCTGCCGTAAACAGAAATTCCAGCTGCCGGCGGCTTAAAAGGAGGGCATAAATCCCGAGCATGAGGAAAAAAACCGCACCGTTACTTTCGAATGACTGCCGGGAAAAATTGATATGCCAGACAGAGACGGCAAAAAACATCGTGCCCCAAGTCCATATCGGAACCCCATACACTTTCAGGCGTTCGAACTGTGTGCCCCGTAAAACTTCCGCCGTCAGTCCGGCAAACACCATCACCGCCAGTATACCGAACACCGCGGACGGCAGCCGGACGCCCCAGGGATTAAGTCCAAGTAGCGCAACCGTTGGAACTGTCGCGTAAACCATGCCGGGCAGTTTGTAATCGTCAAAAGACCGGAACATCAGCGGGACGGGTGTCCCGTATTCATCCCGGCCGGTTTTAAGGACGGAATAGGCGTTATAACCGATGGCAACTTCATCGTGGGACAGTGACGGCGGAAAATCAGACAGGTATGCCAGCCGCAGAAGTGCAGCAAGGCCCGTAATCAGGCACAGCACAACCAGCGTCCTCCCGCGGTTGTGACTGGGCGATGTTTGTACGGCGCGTGCGTTCATCGTCTTTCCTTTCCCGGCTGTATCACAGCTATCGCGGTAAACAGGATGATTATACCTGCTGATACGAAGGAGATAATCACGCCGGTTTTAAAAGACGCCGGACGATATGCCAGAATGACCGTGTGGGCTCCGGCTGGAACGGAAACGGCGCGGAAGGCATAATTGGCCCGTATGACCGGTACGGTTCTGCCGTCTAAACTTGCCGTCCAGCCGGGATACCAGGTTTCGGGCAGGTACAGAATCCGGTTTCCAGACACCGTGACATTAAGCTCTATATAATCCGGTTGTTTTACCGTGACCTCGGTTTTATCCGCCCCATTACGCGGCTGCGGTTGCGGGTCCGGAACAGTTTCAAGCAGCAGTCGGCCTCCGTCGGCGAAAAACTTTGAGCCGAAGTCATATTTGTTGTTGTAGCGGGTGTAGCTGTCAAATAAGACAAAATTTCCGACAGCTTTCAGGTTCCGGTAAACCTGGAATCCGTCACGGTCATAAATAAGTCCGTACCTTGCGGGATCAGCCGTTTCCACGGTAGTATCGCCACTGCGGCCGATGATGCAGGTGACGTTAAGCGCGTCTATTGCCCTGCTGACGCGGGATGTCAGTGCCGGATCGGATCCGAACACCGGCGGCAGTACTGCGTCGGACCGGAATTGTTCCGCGTTTTCAATAACCCTACCTTCCCAGACGGATGAGATGAACTCACCATAGGTGCCGGGATACAAAGGATCATATCCGGCCGGACTGTCAATACCCAGCTGCGATTCCGTATTCGGTGTCAGCAGTGCTGCCCCGTTTCCGATTACCTTGCCGGAACTGCATTCGCGCTTGATGACAGCTGTCAGGACGGTGTCCGGAAAGATATATGATGCCGGTACGAAAGGATTGAATTTCCAGTACATTAACATTAGCTCACCGGTCAGTACGGTAAAGATGATTGCGGCCGGAATCAATCGGCGCACTTTCAGAACCATAAGCAGTGCGGCAAAAAGAAATGAAGCGGCGAATGCCGTGGATTTGACGGTTGCCAACAACGGAGTCTTAATGGCAAACATCGGAGACCCGGATCCGGCCAGAACTATCAGAGCTGCGCCTGTCCAGGCGATACCTATGAGAACTGTCGCCAGCAGCGCTGATACCTTAGCTATTTTTGGGTCAGACAGTAAAGTGTCCAGTCCGATGGCTGACAGCGTCGCCAGACAGAATGTGAGCAAAACGACAGCCAGTGTCGGATTGCCCGAAGAGACAAACGGGATTCCGACAGCATATAAATGTACCGTTACCGGATTTCGCATAACCAGAGCCAGTACCGCCATGACACTGACTACCAAAAAGCCGGTCAGGCGGTGCGGTTTTTTCCGCAGTACCGCCGTTGCCGCCAGTACCAGCCCCGCAAAACCGACTGAAGTTACTTTACCGATATAGGTATCTCCCGGAAAGTAGGTTCTGGTAGCCGGATTTCCGAAGATGTCCGGTACTACGAGCATCAGAAGCTGTGCCGGCTGGATCAGGATTTTATTTAGCAGAGTCGGGATATTCAGGCCGGTCCGGGCTGACAACAGCATGAGTTCCACCCCCGGTATTACCTGCACCGCTGCCAGTGCGATACCAGTTATGATTGCGGTCAGGATAAAGAGCAGTCTTTTCCTGACGCGTACAACCGCATAGAAGGCTGAGAACATTATCTGGTAGAAAGCGACCTGGGGATGGCCGGCAAGTATGGCGAGTGATATGGCAATGCTGTATAACACAAACGGCAGGGATGACCGGGTGCCGGCGGCAAGCTCCAGCGATAGAAGCATCAGCGGTAGAAATGCAGCCACGTGGACGATACTGTTGTACTGGCTCCAGACTGCTGCAAATGCTGAAAAGGCATAAGCTACAGCGCCAGTTACTGAAGCCGCGGGTGATAAACCGACTTTACGGAGGTATACGTACATAAACAGGAGTGCCGCACCGTGAGACAGAATAACCAGAGCCGTCCAGGCTGCCGCAGGTTGAGTCACGGCGAAAAGCAGATTAGGCGGGTAGAAAACCGCTGATTGGAAGTTAGCCGCCAGCGGAGTACCGGAAAAATTATGCGGATTCCAGAGCGGCACCGATCCCTTCCTCCACTGCTCTGCAGCGACAATGCGCCACGGGTAAATCTGCCTGAGAGTGTCGGGATATTGGGCTTTGTGGGGAACGCTCCCGGCTACATATCCGTGAGTTGGATATGACCGCCATGGCTGATATTCTGAGAGTAGCAAGTCGCCCGGAAACGGTACCAGGCCGCGCAGAACCGTCAAACGGAAAAATAAGAGAAGTACGGCAACCAGAATTGCAAACGGAAGGAAACGGCGGCGGTTCATATCCCGGGCGGGGTAAGCCTGACCAGCCGGATTGGAATATGCTTCCGCGTCCCCGTCATAAAGCGTTGGCAATAACTTGTGAAACCGGTGTAACCGTTTTATTATAACAGAGCCGTGATCCAAAGGCTTACTAAACACCTGCACCTGATAGTGATTATCGGGATTATCGGTGTTGCCTCGTTTCTCCGGCTTTACCGGCTTGGGGAACTTACGGAATTTCTGGGTGACCAGGGCAGCGCCGGGGTGATGATTTACGAAGCCTGGAAAAGTAAAACCCTGCCGCTGGTGGGTCCCAGATTCAGCACCGGTCAGGAGACCGGTCCGGCATTCTACTACCTGATTGCACCGGCACTGATACTCTCGGGTTTCAAACCGATAGCTGCGGCCCTAGTGATGGTTATTTCGGGAGTCGGTACGGTATTTCTCCTGTACCGGACCGTGTCCATCATATCCGGAAGCAATGCCGGTCTGGTAGCTGCCTGGCTGTATGCGGTAAGTCCGGTAACAGTCGCCGTCAGCCGCAACATCTGGAATCCGACGACGATTCCGTTTTTCCTTTCATTGGTTTTATATTCCATGGCCAAAATTGCCCGGGAAAGAGCATACGGGTATGCGGCGGTCCTGGGCGGCTCTGTCGGCATATTACTTCAGCTTCACTACACCAACCTGTTTACGCTTCTGGTTGCAGTGATTTTCTGGATATATATCGGGTACCGCCGCGATACCGAAGACAGCCTGTCGGTCTGGATCGGCCGGTCGGCAGCCGCGCTGGCGGCATTATTAACAGTCCTGTCGCCCTATCTGTGGTATGAGTATCTCCACGGATTTACCGATATCAGTTCGGTTTTTCAGACTTTGATGGGTACCAGAGGACTGGCCGGCTTTGCCTTCCGGGTAAATCCGGATATCGCCGGAGTGATAAACGGGACTGTTGGTGCCGTCACCCCGCTGCCTGCCGGCATCTGGATACCCCTGCTGGGTGGAATTTTAATAATGACATTACTCTGGGGATCCAGATGGCAGAAGATGATCATTGTCTGGCTCCTGGGGGGAATCGGCGTAATGCTACTTTACCGGGAAAATATTCGTGATCATTATCTGTATTTTTTACAGGTATTATCGTTTGCCGTTATCGCTTCGGTGCTGGGTTCGAATTTGCGAAAATGGACTGCAGCCGGGCTGGTATTGGCACTCGGTACGGGAATTTTCAGTCTCACGCGGACCGATATATTCCGGAAGGAATTCAGCGATATCCGGAGAACTGAAGCAGCAGTAAACTCCATGGTCCAATATGCCGGCGGTAAACCGTTCTCATTCACGGTTATCAGGTCGCGCAGCTTCAGCGACTTCCATTACCGTTATTTCTTCACGCTCAGGCGACTGCGGCCGGTGGAAATAACCAATCCTGATTATTCCCTGTTATTTATCGTCTGTGAAGATCCGCTGTGCCCCGAGCTTGCTGATCTGGCCTCTGTCAGCAGACTATACGTACTCTGTTACGATCACCACTGCGGACTCGACTACCCGGTTATCAACCTGAATGACTGGCGGCCGGCCGGCGTGACCGAGGTTTCGAATAGATATATTTACCGGTTTCTCCGCTGAGCCGGAAATCGCCCGGGTTCGCATGTTACAATGTGGGTATGACTGCGGACCGGCTGGACGCTATTCTTTTGTTTGCGTTCGTACTTCCGGTGATTTTCCGTTATAAGATATTGCCCGGAGAAGTGACACCGTACTGGCTGTTCGGACTGCTGTTTGCTGTACTGACCATAAATACCGCACTGTCGTTTTTCCGAGACGGACTCAAAGGATTTCTGAAGATAAACTACGAGAAAATCCGTACCGTTCTGACGGTCTCCGTAGTAACTGCCGTCATAGTCGGCGTCATGGGGGGAGCGATTGTCGACCGGGGAAGGATTGCCCCCGGGCAGAATTTCGGCGTTCATGACATTATTCTCCAGCTGGAGGCGGCTTTAACTAAATTGTCTGACGGAGTAAATCCTTATGACACGACCTATTTCGGCACCCCGCTTGAGGACTGGCATTATGATGAGCTGGGTAAGCCGGCAGTAAATCCGGCACTTTATCATTTCGTGATGCCGCCGTTTTATCTCGTTTCGGCATTTCCGCTGCGGTTTATTTCAATCCGGCTGTTCGGGTTTTTCGACGGACGGATGCCACTGCTACTGGCTGCCGTAGGACTGATTGCAGTACTTGTTTTTTATTTCCGGAAACCGGAACTGAAGCGGACTGCAATCATTTTCACGCTGCTTTCCCCGGCAACCATTGACTTTCTGATAGAAGGACGAAGTGACATGTTTGCCCTGTTTTTCCTTGTATTATCGCTTTATTTTTTGGGGAAGGACAGGCTGATTGCTTCAGTCGTGGTCTTTGCCCTGGGCATGGCGTCGAAGCAGACGGTTTGGTTTGCCTTGCCGGCATATATCTTCTTAGCCCTGCACCATACCGGGTACGGGAAAAAGTTTTTCGTCTGTACGGCCGTACTTACGGCGGTACTGGCCGCGGTATTCTTTCCGTTTCTGGCGTGGAATCCGGGGGCGTTCCTGGACAGCGTAGTATTTTATCTGTCGGGAAATACCGCTCGCGGCTATCCCGTATCGGACTGGGAATGCTGCTTTACCAGTTCGGGGTGCTCCGTGACATCCACCAGTACTATCCGTTTTATATCTGGCAGCTGTTGGTGGCGGTTCCGGCAGTCACAGCGGCGTATGCATATATAAAGCGCCGGCCTACACAGACTGCGTTCTTTTTCTGGTATGCACTCATACTGTTTGCAGTCTGGTATACCAGCCGGTATTTCAATAACAGCCATCTGGCATTCATATCTACGCTGCTTGGGATATCCGCATTGAAATCGGGTGACGGCCGGAAAGTATGAAACCGGGACTTACAGGGCTTGTTATTCTGGGCGTAATAACCGTTGCGGCTTTTCTGATCCGGGTGGCAGACATAGGGAATTTGCCCCCCTCTCTGTCCTGGGATGAGGCATCCATCGGCTACAATGCCTATTCAATTCTGACTACCGGCCGGGATGAACACGGCAAACTGCTGCCGCTGTATGCGTTTGCCGCCTACGGGGATTACAAGCCGCCGCTGCCGGTTTACCTGACAGTCCCGTTTGTGGCGGTATTGGGTCTGAATGAGACAGCCGTCCGGATGCCTTCGGTTTTGTCAGGTACGGCCGCGGTGGTTCTGACATATTTCCTGTGTCTTGAGCTGTTCCGAAGGGTTAAGATAGCCGGACCGTCCCGGAAAAAAGGGATAACGGCCACAGGTTCGCTGCCGTCATTGCCGGAGGGTCAGGTTGCTGCCGTCGGGCTGACGGCGGCAGCAGTGCTAGCCGTTTCACCTTGGCATATCCAGCTCTCGCGCGCAGGCTGGGAAGCCAATATCGCGACAACTCTAGTCATCGCCGGCGTCTGCCTGCTTCTCATTGCAGCCCGTAAACCGTTTCTTTATACCGTATCTCTGTTGCCGTTCGTTCTGGCCATATACACGTTTAACAGCGCCCGATATGCCGCTCCGCTGATTGCCTGTGCAGTACTTATCCTGAGTAATAAAACGTGGGCAAAATACCGGAAAAGTCTGGCCGCCGGTCTCGTAATTGCTTTTGTCACGCTACTACCTATCTTGCCCCACCTTTTATCTCCCCAAGCCCGGCTGCGGTTTACCGAGGTCAACATTTTTACCGATCCGGCACCGGTTAACCGGTCAAACCAGCTGACCGGAATCGACGGTAATACCGTAATTGCCCGGATTATCCATAACCGCCGGATCGGATATATTCGGTCTTTCCTCTCACATTACCTGGACCATTTTGAACCGGATTTCCTTTTCATCAGGGGTGACGGAAATCCCAAATTTTCCCTCCGCGATACCGGGCAGCTCTATTTGCTGGAATTCCCCCTTCTGGTAGCGGGCATATTCCTTCTGTGGAGAATGCTGCCCCGTACAGCGCTGATACTTAGCGCCTGGCTGCTACTGGCAATCATACCCGCAGCAACTGCGCGGGAAACTCCGCACGCTTTGCGGACCGAGGGGACTCTGCCGGTGTGGCAGATATTTATCGCTTTTTCGGTTGTTACCTTTACCTCCCGGCTGAGGGGATGGTGGCGTTATGGTGTTATCGGAGCGCTAATTCTGGCTTATCTTTTCAGCTGGTCCCATTTCTGGCACGTCTACCGTAACCATTACGCCTACGAATATTCCGGTGAATGGCAGTACGGATACCGGGAAGCCATCCGGGCTGCCGGAAAAATAGGTAACGCGTACGACAGGATCGTGATCACGGAAAGCATAGGCAGACCTTATATGTACGTACTGTTTTATACCCGATATGGTCCGGCTGAATTCAGGGCCGGACGGGATGACTCATTCGACACAGCCGGCTTCTACCATGTAAACGGATTCGGCAAGTACCGTTTTTCAGACACAGTAACCGAGTGGCAGGGTGACACACTCTATATAATGCCGCCGAAAGTCGTACCGACGAACGCCCGGGTACTGGAGACGGTGAAGCTATTGAGCGGCGAGCCAGTCCTGGTACTTTTCGACATAATATGAAGACGGGGATAATTTTAATTTTAATACTCCTGATGGCGGCGGTTATCCGGTTTTACCAGTTGGGCTTAGTTCCCCCGAGCCCTGACTGGGATGAGGCAGCACTCGGGTATAATGCTTACTCGGTACTTAAAACCGGCCGGGATGAATACGGAACACTGCTGCCGGTGACACTCAGGTCCTTTGACGACTATAAACCGCCGCTTTACATGTATCTGGCAATTCCGGGTGTTTATGTGTTCGGCCTTTCCGTCTGGTCCGTCCGCCTCCCGTCTGCAGTAATGGGAGTACTGGCGGTCTGGGGAACGTTTATATTAGTGCGGGAACTTTTCCGGACCGGAAAATCCGGTCAGCAGACACAGTCCGAGGCGCTGCCTCTTCTGGCAGCATTTCTCTTAGCTGTTTCGCCGTGGCATGTCCAGTTTTCCCGGATTGCCTTTGAGGCAAATTCCGGCATCACGCTGAACATCTGGATGCTCTGCCTATTACTCCGGGCCCGGACAAAACCGGTATATTTCATTCCGGCTTCAGTCCTGGCCGGTATGGCACTTTACGCTTACCACAGCGAACGCATTTTCATACCCCTGATACTCATCATTTATTTCTTGATATTCCGCCGTGAGATTCGGGAAAGCCGGAAATTTATTACCGTCTCGCTGATTACAGGAGCTGCAGTCGTCATGCCGCTTATGCCGGTATTTTTCAATTCTGCCAGCTGGACCAGGCTAAGGGGGACATCCAGTATTGCAGACCGGACGGCGCTTTTTTCTACCAGCGTCAACCGGCTGGAACGGGACACTGCTACCGGTAATCCCTGGGGTAGGGTGTTTGACAACCGGCGACTGGTGCTGGCGCGCACCCTGGCCGCCGGATACCTGTCGCATTTTTCCCTTAAATGGCTGTTTCTGACTGGCGATAACCAGCGTCACCATGCACCCGATATGGGGCTTCTTTACCTGGTTGAGCTGCCGTTTTTCCTGGCCGGCCTATACGGATTGGTCCGTCACGCAGGCAAACCCGGTAAATTCGTGATTCTCTGGCTCCTTCTGGCTCCGGTTCCGGCCGCCCCGACTTCCGGGGTGCCGCATGCAATACGGACAATGGTGGCACTGCCGGCTATCCAGGTGGCGACCGTTTTCGGCATACTGCGGTTCTGGAAATACCTGACCGGTATGTCCGTACTGATGAAGCGGATCTGCGCTGCGCTGTTAATCATGGCTGCGGCGGCAAACGGATATTACTTCCTCGATATGTATTTCCGGCATATGAGCTATGAGTTTGCGCCTTACTGGCAATACGGATACGAACAGGCAGTGAAGTATGCGGAGATGCACAAAGATGAATACGCCAAAATCGTAGTTTCCACCAGACTGGAACAGTCGTATATGTTTTTCCTGTTCTTTACGAAGTATGACCCTGCCCGGTATCTGGCTTCCGGCGGCACAGCCTCCGGGGGTTTTGCGGAATCGCGCAACCGGTTCGATAAATATGAATTCAGGCCGCTGGATTGGCCGCAGACCCGGGACACCAGGGTACTTTATATCGGTTCGCCGGATGAAATTCCGGATCCCGGGGTGATAATCCGCAATCCGGACGGAACCGCAGCAATTCATATCAGCGGTACCTGAACGGCATTACCTAGTGTCTTATTAAATTTATAAGAGGATCGGCGTTATCGGTACGATTTAATACTGTGAAACGTTTATATGACAAGACAAAGTGACTGCCTGATATTCGCAGTTCTCGCAAGCGTCTTGGTTATAGCCGGAGTCTTCCGGCTTGTTAAACTGTCAGCAGTACCTCCGGCGGTGTCGCTTGACGAGGCGTCAATCGGCTATAATGCCTATTCAATACTTCTGACCGGGCGGGATGAATACGGCTATCGCCTGCCGGCAACGCTGCGGGCTTATGACGACTGGCGGCCGGCTCTTTACGTCTATCTGGTTGTTCCGGCTGTCCGCATGATCGGGCTGACAGCTTCCGCCGTCCGGTTGCCGTCAGTAATTCTGTCTCTAGCCGTGGTGGTCCTGACTTACCTGACCGGAAGGTTGCTATGGAAGGGGAAAGGCGGGATGGTCATCGGATGTCTTGCGGCATTTCTGGTTGCCGTTTCACCGTGGCAGGTGTACCTGTCCCGGCTCGGCCACGAGGCAAATCTCGGGTTGTTTGCAACGGCGCTGATGGTTTTTCTGATTTTGCGGTTTGCCGTCCGGCAGCGGCCGGCGGATATCATGTTCATATTTATTACCGCTGCAGTTACTATGTTTACCTACCAGAGCCAGAAAATAATCACCCCGGTACTTTTATTCGGCTTTGCGGTTATTTACTTCCGGAAAATCCTGGATGTCCGCCGGGGAGCAGCCATCTTAGTGTTTGGGATGGCTATTTTCGGAGTAGCGGCGTTCTTTAGCTTGACGCCGCAGTCCCTGACGCGGTTTTCCGGCACCACCGCTTTTTCTTCTGACCACCCGCTGGTCAGGGAATACCTGGCGGGATACGTGAAAGCCAAAACTGAAGGTGACACGGTCGGGATTGTTGCCAGCCATCGATACATCGCTTTCGCGCGGATATTCGCGGATAACTACCTGGCGCATTTGGCTCCCGGATGGCTGTTTACGGGCACTTTCAGGGAAAACCATAAAGCCCCGTACACCGGTCTAATATACCTGTGGGAAGCAGTTTTTATTGCCGCCGGAGCTATCGTCCTGATCAGAAGGGCAGGGAAGTCTCAGGAGTTGCAGTTTTTACTGATCTGGCTGTTAAGTTCGCCGCTTCCTGGCGCTGTCACCACCCAGGCGCCGCATGCGATGCGTTCCTATACAATGGTCCAGCCGGTCGAGCTTTTAGCGGCGTTTGGAATATACGGTATCTGGATTGCTGCACTAAAGACTGACATAAAACTCCGGTTGGTGGCAGCAGCAGGCATCGGTATTTATGCACTCACGAACATTTCCGGATTTGCCGTATCATATTTCCGGGTATTTCCGTATACCCAGTCCGACTCTTTCCAGGCGGCTGCAGCCCCGGCTTTTGCGTTTGTGAATTCCCGGATTGACGGTTATGACCGGATTCTGGTAGCCAATGACGGACAACTGTACCAGTCTTACATGTTTTACCTTTATTACAGCCGGTATGATCCCGGTAGATACCTGTCAGAAGGCGGCACGGTCAGTGGTGGATTTGCGCAAAAGCACCGGATCGGAAAAATTGAATTCGGACCGCTGCCTGGCGCTCCGGTTGGCGACGGTCGGGTACTGTATGTCGGAAACACCGGCCGGATGCCAGCGGGGACAACCGGAATTGCCGAATTCAGCCTGGCCGACGGTACACCGGCTATCTCAGTTGCCCAGTCATATGCAAAGAATCAGTAAATATGCCCTGCTGGTAACGGCAATGTCGCTGCTGCCTCTGGTGGCCCTCCTCCATCCGGATTTGCCGGGGACCCACGACGGCCGTGATCATGTCGTCCGGATAGCCAGTTTTTATACGTCTCTGACTGAAGGGATAGCGGTTCCGCGTTGGGCCGGCAATCTGAATTGGGGATACGGACATCCGGTGTTGATGTTTCTCTACCCGTTGCCGTCGTACGCTGCATCAGTGTTCCGTTTTGCGGGATTTTCATTTGCTGACAGTACCAAGATGGTTTTTGCAGCCCTTTACGTCGTCAGCGTCACGGCTATGTATGCCTGGGTGAGCCGGCAGTGGGGGAAAACGGCCGGCATCTTTGCGGCGGTATTCTACGGATTCGCGCCGTACCGGTTCGTGGACCTTTATGTGCGCGGGGCAATCGGGGAACACGCTGCTTTTGCCTTTGCACCGCTTTGCGGATATTTCATCGCACTTTTGGGTGTTCAGGCCGGTAGTCCGGGTGTACGTGCCCGGAGGCTGCTATGGTTTCCGTTTACCGGACTGGCTGTATCGGTTGCTGCCCTGATACTGTCACACAATGCACTGTCCCTGATGTTCCTGCCGCTCCTTGTTCTTTATGCGGTTTACGTGTCAATAACCGGAAAAAACACCTGGATAGTTCTGATACTGACCGCAGCCGCCTTTATTGCGGGATTCGGATTAAGTGCATTTTTTTGGCTGCCGGCTTTCTATGAAGGCAAATATACTCTACGCGAAATCGTCACCCGGGGTGAAGCACTGACACGGTTCGTGCCGGTTTCATGGTTATTCAGGTCAGCCTGGAATTACGGCGGGGGCAACGAGTTTTCCAAGGAACTGGGGGCGGTTCACTGGATCGGAACTGCTGGAGCCGTATGGCTCTTAATATCCGGGCGGTTGCCGCGCCGGGAAAAGATTGCCGTCGGCGGATTACTGGTTACCATTTCGCTATCGGTGTTTCTGATGGTGCCGGCGGCAACGTCGGTATGGCAGGCAATACCGTTTCTGCAGACGATCCAGTTTCCCTGGCGTTTCCTGTCGCTTTCAGTCCTGTCCGGCAGTCTTCTGGCAGCATATGCATTGGCGCGGCTGACGGCAGATATCTTGCAGCGAAAAACACGGATACTAGTCCGCACCGCCATTATGCTCTTTCCGCTATTGTTAACCCTCCACATGTGGCAACCGGAATCATTTATACCTATACCCGACCGGGAAGTCACCGGAGCATATCCGGGAACGACCGATACCGGCGAATCAAGCCCGGTCTGGTCAGTCAGATTCATGGAGCATTACGCTCCGGCGCCGCTTGAGGTGGTTGAGGGGGAAGCGTCGGTCCGTCCCCTGACGCGGAC
>Ga0154812_118_pt1 | contig 16301 bp, 14 predicted proteins | sample Rifle2008BG16ft_FD_105820 | JGI IMG/M metagenome (GOLD analysis project Ga0154812, IMG submission 105820) | Candidatus Gottesmanbacteria bacterium RBG_16_52_11 | reverse complement strand
GTCCACTGCATCACTGCATATTCCTCTGAATACCGGGTAAACCAGTAATCCAAGTCGCCCGCATCCCGTACAGGCCGGGGGATTTCCGGGGGTGTCGGTGTCGGCAGCCGGGTCGGAACGGGCGTTTCTGTCGGAGTTGGTTTCGGAGTCGCCGTTGGCGTTGGGCTGGGACGGATCAGCAGCGTCAGTGAGCCTTCGTGCCGGTCACTTCGGGTATCGACCGGGTTGATATCCGGATATTTCTGCCATCGCCCGGTAACCGGTAACGTATCCGGATCACTGCTGCGGTCGAAACCGAAGAGGGAAATACATAATAAGAGTACCAGTGCTCCCTCGAGCACGGCGCGGATTATCCCGCCTCCGGATTTACCGGAAATACCTGTCATGCCCATAAAAGGTAACAGAGTTAGATTATACACTAACGGGGAAATGCCGGGAGTCAGGTACTATTATCCGGCTGTTTACCCGGTGAGATCAGTGAAAAAAACATAAAAGCAATCATAGCCATGATGCTGCCGTACCAGAAAGTCGCTGCCGGGCTGATTCTGGTCCAGATGATGCCACCGATTACCGATGCGGCAAAACCGGCAACGGCATTCAGAAGCTGGTGAAGCCCGAAAAACGTACCGGACTGGTTTTCCGTCACATACTGTGAAATGAATGCTTTCGACACCCCGTCCGTTGCGGCAATATACAATCCATAAACCGGAAACAACAAAAACAGGTGTGCGGGACTTCTGGCAAATCCGAACAGGAAATACACGATGGCAAATACCAGGAGTCCCCATAAGTATACCTTCCGGGCTCCGATTCTGTCGGAGAGTGATCCGGCAGGGGTCGCCAGCACCGTCTGGGTTACGTTGTACAGCACATATGCCAGTATCACCAGTGTTGTTGTCATGCCCAGGGATTTGGCTTTGAGAAGAAGAAACACGTCTGAGCTGTTTCCGAGCGTAAACAGGAAACTGACCAGCAGAAACAGTTTGAGTTTCTTCGTCAGCAGGCTCCAGTCAACAGCGAATCGCCGGCCGGGAATCTCAAATTTCCTGGCCTCAGGGACAGTGAAAATTATTACCAATACGCTGACAGAAGCGGGCAATACCGCCCAGAAAAATATTTTCCTCATGTCGCCCGCGTAAATCTGTATCAGTGCCAGACCGAGAAGCGGCCCGATCACCGCGCCGAGTGAATCAAAAGCCCGGTGAAATCCGAATACGAATCCGCGCCTGCCGGCAGGAGCGCTTGACAGGAGCATGCTGTCACGGGCAGCAGTCCTGAGCCCTTTGCCCATCCGGTCGGCAAACCGAGCTAAAAGAACAGCCGGCCAGCCGGAGGCCAAGGCGATCATGATTTTGGATACTGCCCCGAATCCATACCCGAGCGTAACGAAAGGTTTACGCCGCCCGACGCGGTCAGAAATGTACCCGAATGTCAGCTTTGAAATACTGGCAGTGGCTTCCGCAATTCCTTCGATTACTCCGACGATAGCCACCGGAGTTCCCAGGACCTGAGTCAGAAATATCGGCAGGACCGGGTAAATCATTTCCGAAGCGATGTCGTTGAAGAAACTTACCAGACCTAAAAAAACAACCGGGCGGGGTATATCGGGGGAAATTCGCCGCTTCATATTTATATTATTTTGTGATTACTTCAGAAACGCAATGATTAATAATCCCGATTTGAACCGATCTGCTTACAGCGACCTTGCAGTCATTATTATACGCGGTTTGAACATATCCCTGAGAGGCGGTACTATATTCATATGAATCGTATCCGCGTCCTGATACCGGCATTGGGTATCTTCATTGTTGTCATATCAGCTGTCGTGTTTTTATTGTCCCGTCGGGCACCGCCTTCAGCAGTACCTGATTCGGTTCCGACACCGCAGCCGACCAGCTTTTTTATTCTGAGCCAGGCTTTTACGGACGGGGAGACAATCCCTGCTAAATATACCTGTGACGGGCAGGATATCAATCCGCCGCTGACGATAGGAAACATTCCCGAGGGTACGAAATCACTGGCTCTGGTAATCGATGATATCGATACTCCCAGCGGCACCTGGATACACTGGCTGGTTTGGAATATTGAGCCTGCCGCTTATTTAGATATAGGTGAGAACACCACACCGGCCGGCAGCACTACCGGTAGGAACGGATTCGGCAAATCTGCTTACGGCGGCCCGTGTCCGCCGGACCGGGCGCATCGCTACGTTTTCTCGGTATATGCGCTCGACCGGCATCTGATATTGCCCGCGGGAAGCGGTAAACAGGATGTGCTGAATGCAGCAAATACGCGGATTCTGGGATCCGCAAGGATAACCGGTCTTTACGTCCGTCCCCGGAGATAGTACCGGTATTACCGAATCCGGTCCCAGCCGAAACCACGTAAGGGAAAAACGATAGGGATTGATCTAAAGCAGTTGTGATGTATTATATTTATATATATAGATATTATTGTAATTAATCATTCATGAAACGGGCGAAACGGATACTGTCCAAATCAAAGCGGTCGATTATTAAAGCCCTGACTTTCCGGTTTCTGGTAATTATCACCAACGGAATACTGGTATACCTGGTAACCGGGAAACCTGATGTGACCGCCGGCGTTGTCACTGTGACCGCAATTGCCAATACGACTTTATATTTTTTTCACGAAAGACTGTGGAGCCATGTGAACTGGGGCCGTCCGGCCTGATCCCTACTGACCACCCAGGGCTTTTACGAATCCCAGATACAGCGGATATCTGATATACAGGAGGTATCCGTTAAGGATCAACAGTCCCGGAAATACGACGATCTTTTCCACGAAACCTCCGGTTCTGATGCGCAGTTGCCTGATAGGGGGAAATCCTATCCGTACCGGCAGCGGAAAAAGCCACGGCACCCCCTGGGTGGTCAGAGAGTCGGTGATCAGATGGGAGGCATATCCGACCATAACCGACCACCAGACGATTTCCATGTCGGCAATCAGCACCGTTCCGACGGCCGGCAATATCTTTTTCAGGACAAATCCGGTCAGCGCCAGTCCGCACAGGGAATGCGACAGCATCCGGTGGCCCCCGATCAGGGGTTTTATGATACGGCCGGCGACCGTTCCGCCGCGGAATTTATCCCAGATGTCCGACGTTGCGTTATCGATATCAGGGAACAATCCGCCGATCATGTTGGCTCCGAGAGCTACAAAGGCCGTGGCAATAGACATCCGCGGCAACGCCGCGGTGACAAAAACGATATTGAGAGCTGTGAATGCAGCCAGGTCATGGGTCCGTCCGGTCATATTGTCTTATAACAATATCACATTTATTAACACAGCCAAGGTATAATACGGTTAATGACTTTCGTAATCATCCACGGCGCTTTCGGCAGCCCCGGGGAAAACTGGTTCCCCCAGCTGCGCCGGGAGCTTGAAGCCCTCGGTCAGAAGGTTTTGGTTCCGCAGTTCCCCGTAGATTCCTGGGAGGACCTGAAGCGTGCCGGGCCGGAATATACTATCAGCAATCAGACTCTTCCGAACTGGCTATCGGTATTCGAACAGGTTAAAGAAGCTATTCCCAAAAATGAAAAACTCTGCTTCGTTGGTCATTCGCTCGGACCTTTATTCATCCTTCACGCGGTTGACCGTTTCAGTCTGAAACTTGACTCGGCAATTTTCGTCAGTCCGTTTCTTGACAAGCTGGACAGTTGGGAAATCAATCTGGCTAATGCATCGTTCTACAAAACCGATTTTGATTTCGAACACCTGAAAAAACTCATCCCGGTTTCTTACGTCCTCTACTCGGACAATGATCCGTATGTAGCAAAACAGCATTCATTGCTGTTTGCCAAAGCTCTGGACAGTTCTCCGATTCTGGTCAGGCGGGCGGGGCATATGAACAGTGCCGTAAACCTGAACGAGTTCCCCCTCGTTCTCGACCTGTGTCTGACCAGGCTTGACCTGTCGCTTTATCAGCGATATCTGGCACACCGGAAGAAAATCGACGCTCAGGCTTACATAATGGAGGAAAAAGACAGGGGCAGGATAACACTGCGCCCGGGTGACGTGGTCGACGAAGGTCTTTTTCATTTCACACACCTTTCGAAGCAGGGATTCTGTACGCTGTATGCCCCCCTGGCGGATTACTGGGATCCTGACTCAATTTACATGCAGAAAGCCCGGGAAGCCGCCGCCAGGGTGCGTGATTTCACCCGCGTGATAATATTTGACAAAACCGAAGAGCTGGTACAGGAAAAAATCCGGAAACAGATCCGGCTTGACCTTCAGGCCGGTATCAGGATTTTTGTAATACCTTACGAAAGTATCCGGTCTCAAGTCCCGGAGCCGGATTTCGGCATCTGGGATAATGAGTATGTATGTATCGTCCGGTCTGACCGGGTGAAACACAGAGTTACCGAGGTCGAACTGACCAGCAGGCAGGACGACATCTCAGATGCCCTTGGATGGAAGCAGACAATTATGGAAAAAGCCACACCGATAAACGATCCCGAAACGGATACCGCAGGATATATCGGTAATCTCTCCGTGTGATGTTGTGCAGCCGGCACTGACGGTGGTACCATGACTGCGGAGGGATAATTATGATTATCGCCGGACCGTTGCTTTTTATACTGCTTTTCGCCGGCATTATCCTGGTTCTTTCCGGACTGAAAGTCATCGATCAGTACGAACGGGGCATTGTTCTGACGCTCGGATCATATTCCTATACCCTGCCGCCGGGTCTCCATGTGGTGGTGCCGGTTTTCCAGCGGCTTATCAAAGTCGACATCCGTATCACCACTTCGGATATTCCCCAGCAGGAAGTCATAACCAAGGACAATGTGCCGGTGGGAATCAACGCAGTCGTATATTTCCAGGTCGTCAAACCTGAAGTTGCGGTGCTGCAGATACAGGACTTCACTTATGCCGTCACCCAGTATGCCCAGACGGCTCTGCGGGATGTTATCGGCGGCGTCGAGCTTGACAGTCTTCTGATCGAGCGGCAGACGATTGCCGAGGAAATCAAGAAAATCGTGGATAGTGAAACAACATCCTGGGGCGTAGACGTCACTGCCATCAAAATCCAGGACATCGAACTGCCGGCCGATATGAAACGGGCGATGGCCAAGCAGGCGGAAGCCGAACGGGAGCGCCGCGCTACCATCATCAGATCCCAGGGGGAGCTGGCAGCATCGGAGAACCTCCAGAAAGCCATGGCTTTCATGTCAACATCCGGTGCCATATCCCTTAGGACTTTGCAGACCATAGAAGCTACCACGGCTAATCCGGCAAATACGGTGGTGTTTGCACTGCCGATAGAGATTATCGAAGGCCTGAAAAAACTTGGCGGTAAATAATCACTCCCTGGTGCTGATGCTGACAGCTTTTTCGTTTGCGATCGCTCAGGTTGCCGTCGACCTCAGGATCTTGATCAGACTGAAACTCGCGGGATAACAGCGGTCCTGCGGCGCAGAATGTTGTAACAAATCTGCAACCGGTTATTTGATGACCCTCAGAAATTCCCCGGCCAGCTTGCCGGTAGATGTTGTCGGAGCGAAGAATTCCTTCCATACAACCACGATATCCGCATCGTTGAATATTGCCCGCTGGACTTCGCGGATGGTATCTCCCCCGGCTACGGATATGCGGACATCATAAGTAGATCGGATTTTGTTTATCTGCAGGTACGGAATCGGTTTATCCCGGTTGAAAGTTTCCTCATCCACACCGCGGTGGAGGATGACGACATCCGGCAATTTCTTCAGCCTGCGCAGCACCTTTACCGGGGCGTCGACATTCATCATGTCGACCATGCTGTCCAGTTTTTCGCTGCGGCAGCGTTCGATGAAAACGTTCAGGGTTTCTACAGGTGCAATACCAAGCGCCACTACGGCTGATGCACCGGCCCTGGCCGAAAGCATAACCTCCGTGGCACCCCGGTCCATCGTTTTCATATCGGCTGCGATATATGGGATAATTCCGGTTCCGGCTGTCACCATCGCCCACCAGTCCCTGAGCGCGCTTATGGCACGCATGCCCTGTTCTTTAATGAGCGGCGTACCGGCCTCGATAATGATACGGTCGCTCGGCGGCAACTGCCGGAGTATGGAATAACATTCATGCAGCGAGCCGTTCAGGGCTATCTGAAGATACCTTTTCTTTCGTTCCAGCATGTTAATCATATTGTAGGGGATTGTGAAGAAAGCGCAAACGGAATGGGCTATAATGGCTGCACGATGAATCGGGAGATTACCGTTGACGGCAGGACGCTTAACCCGGATCAGAAGAAGGCGGTTAAGTTCGGAAACGGTCCGCTTTTAATAATTGCCGGGGCCGGTACGGGTAAGACCACGGTGGTAACCGAGCGGATCAGGCATCTGATTTCAACAGGCAAATGTAAACCTCAGGAAATATTAGCTCTGACATTCACTGAGAAAGCCAGCCGGGAAATGGAGGAACGGGTCGACCGGGCAATGCCGTATGGCCTGCCGGAGATGTGGATATCGACATTTCATTCCTTCTGCGACCGGGTGCTCAGGGCTGAGGCGATCAATATCGGACTGGATCCTGCCTTTAAACTCATGACGGAGGCGGAAACCATCCAGTTTTTCCGGAGCCACCTGTTTGAATTTGACCTCTCGTATTTCCGCCCGCTCGGCAATCCGGCGAAATTCATCAGCGGCATGATTACGCATTTTTCGAGACTCAAGGACGAGGATATTAAACCGGGTGAATATCTGGAATGGGCGGAAAAATTATCCCGGAAAAAGCGCCGGTCAAAAGAGGAAAAACTTGACACTGTCAAATATCTGGAACTGGCAAATGGATTCCGCAAATATGAAGAACTAAAAGTTTCCGCGGGATGTGCTGACTATGCGGACCTGATTTCAAATACCCTGAAGCTGCTGCGGACCCGGATCGATATTCTCGGGCGTTACCGGAAGCAGTTCCGCTATATTCTGATAGATGAATTCCAGGATACCAACCATGCGCAGAACGAATTGGCGCTTCTTTTAGCCGGTCAGGACCGAAATATCACCGTGGTCGGGGATGATGACCAGGCAATATACCGGTTCCGTGGTGCAGCGGTTTCCAACATCCTGACGTTCCGTCAGCATTTTCCCGATGCCGAAATTATCGTACTGACGAAGAATTACCGGTCAACCAAAGAGATACTGGACCGTTCATACGATCTGATTCAGCACAATAATCCCGACCGGCTGGAAGCGGCTGAAGGCATTGATAAGAAGCTTGACAGCATGAGACGGGTAAACGGCGGGAAAATCAACTTAGTTTACACTGACCGGGTTGAAAATGAGGCCGAACAGCTGGCCGGTAAAATTAAGAAAATTAAAGAGTCCGGGCCTGGAGACGGAAAAACCTACGAATGGAGTGATTTTGCCGTGCTGGTCCGTGCCAATAACCACGCCGAACCCTTCATCCGGGCGTTTTCCCGGGCCGGCATACCTTATCAGTTCCTCGGACCGGGGCAATTATTCCGTCAGGCGGAGGTGAAGGATCTGGTCGCCTACCTCAAGGTTTTGGCGGATTTCAGTGACTCCGTTGCCGCATACCGGGTAATGACGATGGATTTTCTGGGACTGTCTCCCCGGGATATGGCAGTTCTTCTCTCTTTTGCCAAGCGTTACGGCCTTTCGCTTTTTGAAGCCACCGAAAAAACGGTCGGACAGGCCGGTGACGGAAACGGTGTAGCGGATAACGAGCCCGTACCCCAAGTTTCACCGGGAGGCCAACAGCAGTGTATCCGTTTCGTGGCTATGGTCGGAAGACACATGAAACTGATCAAGTCCGAAACGGCAGGTCAGATTCTTTATTACTTTCTGGAAGATACCGGACTTCTGAAACAGTTAACGGGTTATAAGACCGTCAGGGGAGAACGGATTGCAGGCAATATTGCGAAATTTTTCGATAAACTGAAATCTTATGAAATAAACCACGATGACGCTTCCGTATTTGCAGTTGTCGACTGGATAGACCTGTCTCTGGCCTTGGGTGAGTCACCGCTGGCTTCGGATACCGACTGGTCGGTAAATAATGCCGTCAATATCCTGACGGTGCATTCCGCGAAAGGCCTGGAATTTCCGGTTGTGTTCATGGTTAATCTCGTCGGCGCCAGGTTTCCGACGACCGAACGGCGGGAACAGATTCCCATTCCCGAGGAACTTATAAAAGAGCTACTTCCGGTGGGTGATTTTCACCTGGAGGAGGAACGCCGGTTGTTTTACGTCGGCATGACCCGAGCCCGGGACAGGCTGATATTTACGGCAGCTAAATATTACGGGGAAGGCAAGCGCGAGAAAAAAATATCACCGTTCGTAGCGGAAGCGTTGGGCAGTGAAGGCGCACCAGATCTAGTTACATTATCTTCCCCGGACAGTCAGTTGCCCCTTCTGGAATGGTCCAGACCTGCCCAGTCCGGAGCCGAAGATGCCGGCAGACATCCGGTATCGTTTCTTTCATTTTCACAACTGGATACTTTTGAGACCTGCCCGCTTAAATATAAGTACCGGTATGTGCTGCGTATTCCGGTGCCTCCGTCGGCAGCACTGACTTTCGGCGATACGGTTCACCGGACCCTGAAATCTTTTTATGACAGGCTGAAAAAAGGGGATAAGCCTTCGGTTAACCTGCTCCTGCGGATTTTCCGTTCTCACTGGTCACCGGTCGGATACGGACATAAACCTTACGAAGAGAAAATGAAGCAGCGGGGAGAAGCTATGCTGAAATCGTATTACCGGACCGGATTTTCACCGGACCGGCTGCCCGGGGAGATGGAGTATCCTTTCAGAATCCGGATATCGGAAGGATTGACTGTCGGCGGCAAGATTGACAGGATAGACCGGCTGCCGGACGGAACGGTCGAAATTATTGATTACAAAACCGGTAACGCTCCCAAGTCAAAGGATGCCGCCAGCGACATGCAGCTGACACTTTATGCTCTGGCTGCGGCCGGTCAGCCGGATTTGGGTGCGGATCCCGACCGGACACTGGTATCATTTTATTTCCTTGAAGACCAGACGAAGATGTCCGCCAGTCGAAGTGCAGATGAACTGGCCTCAGCCCGCCGGAAAATTGCGGATAAAGCAGCCCAGATCGGCAGTAGCGAATTTGCCCCCACGCCCGGAAAACACTGTGATTTCTGCGAATTCCGCCTTATCTGTGAAGCCTGGCAGTAACCGGCAGGGTAAACAGACCAAAAGATGTCAGATAGAAAGACACTGCATCGCCGGGGCAAGCCTTGTGTAGCCTGCCAAAAGCGGCATATAATAAAGTATGGCCGGAAAGTTCCGTACATCAGACAAAAAGTATTTGCTGATAATATTAGTCGCAATCAGCGGAGTATTCCTGATTTATACTGCCCTGGGATTTTTCCGGCGCAATGTCACAAGTACTACCGTAGCGCCGCCGGGATGCTATTATGATAAAGTTAAGTGTTATCAGGATCCGTGTCCGACCGTACTGGTCTGTCCCAACCGGGATTCCGGCAAGTAATCACCGCTTCAGGGTACAATTCAGTTAAGTCCGGCAGTTCACCTTACTACCGGGTAATATATATCAGTCCCTCCGAAACCCTCCTTAAACCGGGTGAACCCCAACCAGTTGCGGTTTCGCCGCGGAATCCGTTCATCCCAGACTCCCACGAAATCAAAAATCCGGCATCCGCGGGATTTGGCAATCCGGATTGCCTCCCACGCCAGAAGGCTCGGCGCGGCGGCCTGTTTACCCTGCCGGATCGATCCGGCTACCCAGTAATAAGACCGGGGGGCAACCGTGATGATAAATACGCCGGCTACGGTCAGGAGTCGCGGACCGCGGGGTATTCCGGCCAGAAGTATCGCCGTCCGCCGGGGACCCATAACCTCATAAATTTCGGACAGTCCATAGGTGGTCAGCGAGCCCAGCATTCCGGCAGACCGGGCTTTTATCCTGATGAAATCCGATATACTGCCGGACTGGCGCACGGAAACCCCGTTCTTTACCGCTTTTCTGATATTACGCCTTTTGGCCGGGCTGAATCCGGAAAATATTTCCGCCTCCGTCCTATTCAGGTCGACGACAGTTGACTTCGTCGGCAGAAACGGATCCCGGTTCATCCGGACTCCCTGAGACCGCAGTCCTGCGACAAAATTGTCGAAGTCGTCCTGTGTCACGCAGTTATCAGGTTCAGCTGCCAGGTTTTTAATCCCGAGAGACTTGAGAACGGTTACTGTTTCGGTAACCGCCGGCAGTTTCCGGGACCGTTGAAATTTCGCCAGACCCCCGAAAGGGAAGCGGCGCCAGATCAGCGTACCGGCAGACAGCCGGCTAGTCTGCCATTTGAGCTTCCTGATATAGCCGAAATAGAGCGGATTCTGCTGCAGTTCCATATCAGCGGCGTCTGCTTTTCAGCAGCCGCCATCTGACGGTATCAGCGGCAGTATATACAGGGTATATTAGCGGCCGCAATACCAGATCGAATGATCCCGCAAATTCAACCAGGTCGGGTGCATACCCTTCCTTGAACCGGTGAAAACCATACCAGGGGTCACGTCGGTCCGGATTCGGACCCATAGCCCCCCAGAGGTCAAACGTTTTGTATCCGCGGGCTTTTGCCCAGCGGACAATTTCCCACAATGTCAGATTCGGTGCCATCATACCTGCGTCTTCCCGTGATGACGCGCCGTACGGATAGTATATTCCGCTTTTCCAGGCAAATATGATCCAGGCTGTCAGAATTCTGCCGCCCCTCGAAGCCGTAAAAAGCCTGGCTGTACCGGCCCGGTGCATATACTGCCACATCATGCGATGGTATTTTTCATCGTGCGCATAAAAACCCTGCCGGGCCAGCGTCTCGCCGGTCAGCCGCAGGTAATGACTGAAACCATCAGCGGAGTTATTTTCCCGGACTATGACACCGTGTTTCTGTGCCAGCCGGATATTGTAACGGGTCTTATGGTGCATCTTATCCAGCAGTTCATTTTCGCTCATTGTCAGATCGAGTACAAACGTATATTTCGGAAATAAAGGCCGGTGACTGCTTCTCAGCCGCGGATCCGTCCGGAGCATCCGGCTGACAGCCGTCGGCATTTTCCGGTCCGGCTTTCCGTTGATACTGACGACGGCATCAGGTTCCATCTGAATGAATATGGCATTTTTCCTTATTCCGGTATTTTTCAGTGATTGCAGAAGACCTGTATCCGGAAGTTTGCTTTTCGGGCAGTAACCGACCGTAAGCGGCAGGTGCGGCAGTGCATGGAAAGTCATCTGACAGGCAGATGGGGAGTTGCCGGTTTGTTTCAGGAGCCTCACGGTGTCAATACCCAGAGACCGGCGGAAATCTCCCCAAGCCCAGGATTGGAGCGGATGGTCAGCAGTTTTGTCCCAGATGTCCCGGTCAGCGGGAGTCGCTTCGCGGATTGCCATAGCGTGCTTAATTATCTGGTATTATCACTCTTTTTAGTGTATGTTACAATTGGCTATGATATGCCAAAGAGGCCAAAAGCTGTCCGTCGCCGGCCGAAAAAAGCGTTCCAGCCGCTTTTCTGGTTACCCGTTGACAGCAGGATTCTGCCCGATATTTTCGCTTTCGGACACGTCAGGGGAATTGCCCGTATTTTTCTGGAAATCGAAATCACACTCGCGATACTGATCGTCATCGGAACACTGACGATCGTGATACTCCGGACGTTTTTCTCCTAAATCAGCATTTCGTCAGAACTGAACCTACGGCCAGGATCAAGCGATGCCCGGAAATCCAGCAGATCCTGCGGAATATCGGCGATAAACCTGGATACCAGATTTTCCGTCCTGGTTCCGAAATAGAGTCTCCGGTTGGCAAACGTCAGATAAAGGTTCTGCTTCGCCCTGGTGATGCCGACATAACACAGCCGGCGTTCCTCTTCTATTGACTCCCGGTCCATGAGTGACCGGCTGTGAGGGAATAGCCCTTCTTCCATACCGACCATGAATACGACTGGGAATTCAAGCCCTTTTGCAGCATGCAATGTCATCAGCGTGACTGTGCTTCTTTTTCCGTTTTCCTGAAGCTTCCGGTCAGGCATGTATTCTTCCTGTGTCAGCGCCACGTTTTCCAGGAACTGATTTATATCGGGAAATTCCGTAGCGACGCTTCTTAATTCCTTAATGTTTTCCAGGCGGTAAGCTTCTTCTTCGATATTTGCATCATACAGTTCCAGATATCTGGTTACTTCAAGCGTCCGGTCCAGCAGTTCAAGTGTGGTTTTGGCAATCAGCACCCGGTCTGACTTTACTGAATCCAATAATGTCTGAAAACGCGTCAGCCTGCCTTTTCCGAGTTTCTCTACCCGCCGGAGGCTGACCGAATCAGCCGGATTGACCAGGAGCCGGAGAAATGCGATTACGTCCTTGATTTCCTTTCTCTCGTAAAATCTGGTGCCGCCGACAAGTACGTAGGGTATTCCGGCATGCAGGAATCCCTCTTCGATTACCCGCGACTGGGCATTGGTCCGGTAAAGCACGGCGAAATCGGTGAAATCCCTGCCGGACTGAAGTATCGTCTGGACAATGAAAGTCGCTTCATCGGTTTCGTTACGGGCTTCGTACAGTCCGATCCGCTCTCCTTTGTCACCCCGGGTCCAGAGTTTAAGTACCGGATGTGACGTATTTTTGGCGATAACGCCGAAGGCAGCATCGAGAATTATCTGGGTTGACCGGTAATTACGTTCCAGATGAAATTCAGCGGCGTCAGGGTAATCCCGCTTGAAATTGAGGATATTACGGTAATCCGCGCCCCGCCAGCGGTAAATGCTCTGGGAGGCATCGCCGACGACACAGATATTCAGGTATTTTGCACCGAGCAGCCTGGTCAGAGCGTACTGGGTATGGTTTGTATCCTGGTACTCATCGACCAGAATATACCTGAAGTTTTCCTGATAACGGGCCCTGACCGGGTCTGCATCCGTGAGGAGTCTGACGGTTTTCATCAGGAGATCATCGAAATCCAAGGCTCCGTTTTTGTTTAGTATGTCGCGGTAGGATGCGTAAACCCTGGCAACCGTTTCCTGGAAATGTCCCCGGGCAACTGCCGCGTACTCTTCCGGTGTCAGCATTTCATTCTTAACTTCGGAAATTACATGAAGTACTGCTCCGGGGTGGTACTGCTTCCGGGAAATCCCCAGTTTCTCCATCGATTCCCGGACTGCATCGGTCTGATCTGCCTCATCATAAATGACGAAATTAGCCGGTACGCCGATATGCCTGCCGTCACGGCGGAGGATTTTGGCACATAAAGAATGATAAGTACTGGCCAGCGGTACCTCAGCGGCACCTTTCAGCAGTTTCCTGATACGTTCCTTCATTTCATTGGCAGCTTTGTTGGTGAAGGTCACCATCAGTATCCGGTCAGCCGGAGCCTGTCCGATACCGACCAGATAAGCAGCCTTATACGTGAGCACACGTGTTTTTCCGCTTCCGGCACCTGCCAGAATTAGCATCGGACCGTCGACGTGTTTCACCGCCTTCTGCTGCTCGTCATTGAGTTCATTGAGGAAAGGCAAATCCATAGGTTATAATCTTAGCATATGAAACACATGTACATTGCGGCAAACTGGAAAAGCAATAAAACCGTATCCGAAAGCTTAGAATGGTTGAATTCGTTTGCGGAAAAGTTGAGCACGGACTCGGCAATTCTCACGTCCAAGGACATAATCGTCTGTGTTCCTTATACTGACCTGTATGCCCTTTCCGAAATGCGGCATAAACTGGCGCTTCCGATATCACTCGGCGCACAGGACGTATCGCCTTTTCCTGACGGAGCCTATACCGGGCAGATCAGTGCCAGGATGATACGGGGCATGGCCGACTGGGTAATCATCGGACACTCCGAGAGGCGGAAATATTTCCGCGAAACCGAGGAAGAACTCAACCGTAAAACTGAGCAGGTTAAAAAAGAAGGTCTGCGGGTGATTTACTGCGTATCGGAAGCCGGCATGCAGGTCCCCCCAGCTGCCGATATCGTTGCCTATGAACCCCTCTGGGCGATCGGAACCGGTAAAACGGATACGCCTGAGAATGCCGGCCGGGTACTCATTACAATCAAAGAAAAATCCGGTGTCGGGATTTCGCTGTACGGGGGCAGTGTTACTTCAGAAAACGCGGCCGCATTTCTAAGTCAGCCCGGCATTGACGGCGTGCTTATCGGCGGCGCCAGCCTGGATGCCGGCAAATTCCTCAAGTTACTGGAATCGCTGCGTGACGTGGCGTCATAACGGCCGTTTCCGCTTTAGTTTTCAAAAGGGATATAAATTCGTTATTGCCGCATATCCGGAATTAACGGATAAATCCCCGTAAATGTTCTTCCCGCCGTCCATACCTGCTGCTATTGACTTATAAGTGGATTTCCGTTTACTCTGGAAACAGGCCAGATTTATTTGGCCGGTTATATATTTTTATTTTATGCCAGAAGATCCCAAGAGTGATCCTGCGAAACCGGTCACAACGCCTCCGCAGGAATCACCTGCGCCTCCGGCACCGCCTCCTATGGCGTCTGTCGGCACGACTGCAGGTACTACTCTTTCCGCTCCGACTGGTCCGGCGAAAAAGCCGGATATTGCCGGCGGATTTCCAAAGCATCCGGATGATCCGCCCAAGCCTGTATTGCCGGAAACACCGAAATCCGGTGAGGAATCCCCGAAAAAACCGGGACACACCGGTGCCTTAAGCAATGCCAATATATCCGATCAGGCTACATCCCAGCTGATAGAGTCGCTGATGCGGCAGTCAAATATACCCGGTCTCAATCCGGTGCCGCCGGATACGCAGCCGGTTACCGCCGCCGCACCGCCGGTAACCCCGGCGGCTCCTAAACAGACCGATAGCGGTAAGCCGAAAAAATCCAGAAAAGGAATCGTTTTGGGCCTCACCATACTGATGCTTCTGATTACGGTACCGATCGGGGTGTATTTCGTTTCCCAGCGTGCCCGGGTCACCGAGCCGGCTTCCCAGGCCCATCACGTTCCGAAAAACAGCGATATCATCAATTTTGAGGCTAACCGGAAAGTGAAGATTTGGGCGAGAAACTATTTCTTAAAAATTTCCCTGCGGGACGTAAGCACGGACGAACAGAAGTTCTATATCGAAGGACCGCCGACCGGGCACCCCGCAGATACGCCGTGGGTGTCGGAATGGTTTGACGTACCCGCCAACCCGACACAGTACAAAATCGTCATTACCGTGTGCCAACAGGATAACCACAGCGATTGCGAAGATAATCCGGCGTACGGCTGGAGGGATCCATACCAGAGTAACGGCAGGTGGTACTGCGGTAACGGGATCGACGACGGGATGGCGGAAGTCGATGTGACCGATGAACTAAATGACGCCAACAGCCAGCTGCAAGAGCCGCGTTTGCCGATGTGCTGGGCTGATGCCTGGATCGGAGATCCGACTCAGGATGAGGATTTCAATGATTTCCAGGTTGTATTGGGATATGCCCGGCCGGCAGTCTGCACCTCGGCGACCCTGACGCCCACAGTGATGCCGGTTGGCGGGCAGGTTACCTTTACTCTGACGGGGACTCCTCCGGCGGAGGCGTCAATTTCTGCATTTATGGCTGCGTTTTACAATCTTGACAACCTTTACAGTCCGGGCAATGCCAAACCTATCATTTTTAACGGCCAGCACTATACGACCCAGGTCTGTGTCAGGGGCTCTAATGATACCCTTAATACCTGCGTTTTTACAATCAGACATGCAGATATCAATAAACCGGACGAAAACTGGAATAACCAGATTCCCAAGAATATCAGCGTGACCGGGTACTTCACCCTAACGAACGGGGGATTTTCGGTTCCCGATCCGAAATGTATTAAGCATTTTACAGTCGGTAATGCTCCGACTTTGACTCCGACGCAGACTCCATCACCGACTCCGACTCCGACGCCACCGCCCCAGTGTCAGACCATCAAAGCTTTCCGGAAAGAAGGTACGAATTACGTCGATATTACGAATGCTTTGAGAAACGGCAATTCCGGTACACAGCCGGGTGACAAAATCTGGCTGGGGGCCAATAAGGGCGCCGGATCTCGCGGAGCCCGTTTCCGCTTCACAAATGAACCGTCGAATACCTGGCATACGACAACGACTTCCATCAGCACCCAGGTGGGTCAGTTCTGGGGCTGGGAGTATACGGTACCGCCGGGTCTGACACAGGAAACGCAGTTCCAGGTTGAGGCTGAGCTTTTGTATATCCAGCCTTTATAGGACGATGAATCGATAACTATGGTATTTTTTAGGAAATACTGGTATATCTTGCTTCTGCTGGTACTTACGGCGGGTCTGGGTGTCGT
>Ga0154812_110_pt2 | contig 16397 bp, 20 predicted proteins | sample Rifle2008BG16ft_FD_105820 | JGI IMG/M metagenome (GOLD analysis project Ga0154812, IMG submission 105820) | Candidatus Gottesmanbacteria bacterium RBG_16_52_11 | reverse complement strand
ATCAACGTCAACGCGCTGGGCTTCAAGCCGTATCAGGCTAACTTTACCTTTACCCCGGTAGCCCGTGAGGCATATCCGCAGGTTTCGCTTGAGTCAGCGCCCTTCTCCCTGATTTCTGTCATTTCCTACTATGCCGCCGTCATCAGTGACAGCTGGATATTTTTCCACTGGAATGTAGACCGGCTGGCCGGCTCGTACCGGTTCCTCGATCTGAGCCTCTTAGTCAGTCTGACTATCCTTACCGCCATGAGCCTGGTAACCAACCTGCACCGGATCAAGCTGTCTTTCGAGGGCCTCATAATCCTTACGGAGAAAAAGCTGCGGCGCCTGCTCTTTAATCAGAAGCCGTCGACGCTGCTGATCGGATTCGTCGAGTCCGCAGCCGGCGGGATGCCGGTCCACCACGCATCGGCGTTTCTGGTGAACCGGTCTACTAAGGCAGTCGTATCGCGCGATATCACCAATGACCTGGGTGAATTTCATTTGAAGGTGACTCCCGGCAACGATTACGATCTGGTGATCCGGAAGCCGGGATTTGACAATGCCCGGTATATGATCGGGGCCGACGTCCTGTTTGAGAACCATCCGCCGTTCGTTCTCAAGCCCGAAACACGGCTGACTTTCCCGCCGGTTCTGGATTTCAGCCTGAGTATTGGGCGGGGGGTATTCCGGGCGACATCCGACGTACTCCTTTTTGCCGTCGGGATATTCAACGTCCTCCTGTTTATCCGCCTGGGTGCCAGGGTATTGCCGCTCTGGGTAATCACCGCGCTGAATACATTCCTCTGGCTCCGGTACCATTGGGTACAGTGGAAATCAGGTAATAAGTAAACCTACCCCGGAAGTTGGGAAAGGTATGGATGCTATAATAACCTGCCATGGGCGCTTCTGAAGTCACGTTTGAACGAACTAATCCAGAGCTCCGGGCGGATGTTCTGGTGATCCAGGCAGTCAGCAGCGATAATCCGGATTCACCTGATCTGTCCCATCCCCTGATCGGGGATTTCTGCGGGAAGTTGGGGATCGATACCGGTATCCTGGCCGGGCTGCTGAAGCAGAATCCCGATTTTTCCGGACTGACGGTGACAGGACCTGAGGAATTTCCGATCACAAACGAGAATGGCGACGTGGCTGAAGAGGTCCGACTATGGATCGCGGATTTACCCGGGATCGGGCAAACGGAAGTATCAATAAACCGGCTTTACCCGGCAGCCACGAAGTGGCGCGACGCAACCTCATCGCACAGGATTACCCGGGATGATAATCAGGGTGATTTTGAAATTATGTACGGATTGGCAGGGGAATTCGTGCTGACACTACCGGATGCAGTTCAGCCGGTTGACGGGGTACCCCGGGCAACAGCCGGCAGAGACGATATTTATGTGAGCCCCGGGACTTTGGTTATCATCCCGGCCCCGAGGGCAAACGGTTGGGTGAAAGTTACCTCTGAGCCGTGTAGCTTTGTTTACGTCTGTAATCCGCCGTGGAATCAGGATCTGATAGTTCCGACACCGGATTCCGGGCCTCCCAGGCCACGGCAGGCGGATTTCTGGCCGGAATAAATGCTTATTTCCTCCGCCCATTCCTGAATTAAGGAGCTGGTTTTCCCGGAACCTGACGGCTCCTTCAGCCGGTCTGTTCTTCCACTCCGATATAACCGATCAGTAGCTTATTAGCGTCGCAGATCGGCGTTACTGTCAGGATAGCTTTATATATCGATCCGTCTTTCCGTCTGTTGGTTACCTCGCCCCGGAAAGGTTTGCCTTTGCCCCGGATCCTCTGCCAGAAGTTCCGGTAAAATTCAGCCGGCATCTGTTTGCCCCATGTGGCCGGCGTATGTCCGACGACTTCCTCCGGCGGGTAACCGGTCAGGCGTAAAATGCTGGGATTTGCATAAATGATTATGCCGTCGGGATCGGTAATTATTATCTGGTTAAAGGCTTCCGATACGGCCAGTTTGAAAACGTCGGGGAGAATCGGCTCTCCCTGCTTGAGGGGGCCAAAAGTATTCATCTGTATCTAAATTTACACTATTTCGGTGAGGTAGCAAGACTCAACTTTACTATCGGATTGGTATGTAATTAGTCAACAAGGCTCAGCCTTGAATGCCGGTAAACCGTCAGGAAGCTCTTGCTGTGGCAGAGTTTATTTACGCTTATCGGCTTTCAGCAGTTGGTTCTCCCCCCAGGACCTGACTACTTCTTCGGTCACCGGAACTGCGCTCACCCACATCAGGTTAAAAAGCGATTCCAGGGATTTGGTAAATGACTGGCTTCTGATTATCAGACCCCATGTTTCATTCTCTTCGATGCACATGATCCGGATAGTATTACCCTTTACCGTAATTCGCTGTTTGAGGTCCCAGTGCGGATCATTGACATACCGGTATTCCGTAGCCTTGATATACAAGGGATTTACTCCATACTCATAGGTCATGACATGGCGGGACCAGGGCTGGTTCGGGATCAGTTCCCGGGGTTTATGAGTCAGTTTCATCTTTACCCGGATTGCCTCCTGAACATCCCGGACAATCGGTTGGCGGCCGAAGGCGTCCATCGGCGTCTGGTAGTCCCAGCCGATCTGGGGGACGTCGCTGCCGTCGGCTTCAGCACCGAAATAGACTTCCCTGGCCCCCTCAATACCCGGGAAGAACCGGAAATCCGCGTTTGCCTCAGCCTTATGGAAATCTCCTTTTAGTTCCGGCAGTATCCCCAAAAGGTCGCTTTCCAGCTTCCACATCTCGTCCCGCCGCCTCCAAAGAATCGACCGGAGAACCGAAGGATTCCTGGCTTTTACCCGGGTTTGTTGTTTGCTCAGGCCGTCGCTTCTCTCCAGTTCAATCAGGCACCGCAGTGACAGGCTCATGATGATTTCGTAGACGGTGGTCCGCGGGATTTTCGTGGTTCTGGCAAGCTCGTATGGGCTGGTCACGTCGTGCCTGAGGATTTCCCGGTATACCTTTGATTCCTTTACGGTCAGGCCGAAGTCAGTTAGCGTACGGGTGGCGGCATCCATTGCGGATGAGTCTACTACTGTCGGCAGTGTCCGTCAAATTTGACATAATGATTGAAAGCCTATAATATCCGGTTCAGAAAGGGGAATCAATTATGTTTACACCAGAACAAGATTATTTTCCCGGCGGGCTGGATGAGAATTTTTCCGCCGGTTCCCGGTTTCAGGTAGTCAGGCCGCAGGAGCCTTTAACCGGTCTTAACTTTGAGGGAGCTTACTGGGCTGACCTGACGCTCCCGGCAGGACTGACGGTTGATGCGGAAGGCATTGAAATTGCAGTCACCGTGTTCGGCATTCAGGAGTTGCGGGGCGAAGGTGCCGGGGTGAAACAGCACTTTGAAAGAATGTATGAACTGGTTTACCCGCTTTCCGGAACGGCCGTAATGACGATTGGGCGCCCGGATGAAGAACCGGTGGCATATGAAATGAACGGTCCTTTTAACCCGGAAGAACTTGGGTGTGTCAGTTTTGACTTCACGGACGGGCGGATTCTGGCTCGAAACGGCGGAAACCGGGTGTTTATCGAGCCGGTAGTTACACCGGCCGGAGCTACCCACGGGACTGTGGGTGAGATGGCATACGTTGTAGTCAAGGGCATGCCGGTAGCGGATTTGCCCGGCTCAGTCTGACGGTCTGGTGTTCGTACCGTCTTGCGTACCCGGTGTGATCGGCTCTTTTGTCGGCTCCGGCGGCCCGACTTCAACCGGAGGTTCCGGCGGCCGGAACTGTGCAGTCGGTTCGGTTTCCGGCAGCGGTTCCCGGTAGACCGTCGGAGTCGGATTTGCATCTCCCGTAGGCGTGGCTGCCGGAGTGATATCGGGACTTGGCGTGGTTTCCAATGGATTGACCGCTGCACCGTTAACTGAAATTTCAGCTTTTGAACCGTCCGTATAAACTATCGAGCTTAAGTCGGCGTTAACCGTGATCGTTGCCGGACTTTTATCAAGCGTCAGGAATCTGATGGACCCCAGGGTGACGGATTCTGATGAGTCGGAAACGGCTGATTTGGCTCCGTACCAAAGCGTTATGGTACCTGCTTTGGCCTGCCGGATATCAGGCGGCAATAGTTCCGTAAACCCGGCATCAAGCAGCGAATCAGACAGGTCGACCAGTGCGGTTTTTTCCGGATCGTACTTGAATGTTAGTTTGACATACCCGACCGCCTTGGTTGTGACTATAACCGGTGTTATCGCGAATTCCTCACTGGTTTCTGATGCCAGTTGTGCCGGATGCAGTGAGACAACTGCCTGCTGTTCGGCAGTACCGGCCATGCCGCGCCCGAAATCCGGCCGCAATCCGTAGTAATACGCCGCATACCCGACAATCAGGGTAAATACCACCAGCTGGGTGGTGATGAACATAGATTGCTTCCGGAATTGCCGGAGTAACTTTTCACTGATCTGCGGCGCCATAGTTATGTTTGTTGTACCAGCCTGTATACACCTCAATCAGAAGTTTGAGATCATCATTATCAGTCTTTCCGTCACCGTTATAGTCAGCTGCACCATCGGCGGTGTCCGTTGCGGAAATTGCCGTCAGCCAGGTGACGTAATATCCGCCCATGGTGTTGTCATTGACAGCCGTTATGCTGAAATCCGGACCCTTTGGCGGTTTAGCGGCTGATGACGGTACGGGTGTTTCTGTCGGCGGTATCAGGTTATCCGGACCGGCGATTGGCGTGGGTGATGGCAACGGCAGCGGTACCCTCGGAATATCGGTAGGAAGCGGCGTCGGCTGGACGTTGGTTATGACCGTAAATGCCCCGTCAGACTGGTCGCTGACCGAACCGAAGTCGGGACCGAAACCGGTGACGAGCAGTTTCAGCTCCAGATTGAGCGGTGCGTCGGCTACCCAGTCGAAAAATCCGTCGTTCGGGATATTCGGTGCAAAGAAGTTCAGGTTTCCCGAAGGTTCCATGTAGGCAAGCGATACTGAATCGACGTTTTCCGTATATGCCCAGGTGATCCGGTACGTCTGACCGAACCCGACTGTCTCGCCGCCGTTCGGGCTGATGATTTTCAGGATGGCCGGATCCGGGATTTCCGTAGGTTCGGCCGTAGGTTCAGGCGGGGGTTCGTCCGGGGGTGGTTCACGATCGTCATCGCCGGATATGGTAGAAGGTTCGGCAGGTCCGGAACAATCGGAGGTCCGGAAAGATAGTACCGGAGACCAGCCTGATGACCCTGTACTGTCGGCTGCCAGTATGTGGTAATAATAATTCGTGCCGCAGGATAGCGATGAGACCAGCGAAGACAGGCTGGCTGTCCATCCGTTTGTCGTCGGATTTCCCGACGGTACCTGGGTTCCGGAGCAGGTAATGCCGCCCTCAACGTTGCCGATGGTGCAGCGGAAGTTGCCGTTGGCTGGGTCAGCTGTATTGGTATTGGTTACCTGCAGCCAATATGCGGTTGCTCCGGAAACCTGGGACCATGAAATACGGGTGGTGGTTTGGGTTACCAGGCTGACTGATGTTTGCGGCATACCCATCTTAGGTGCCGGGAATGAGCTTAAGGCATAGGTGCTGCCGGCGCTTCCGACTAAATAAGCTGCGACCGTGATGATGCTGAGACGAAGCCACCGGTGCAATGATTCCATGATATCCCTATATCTATAGTGGGAGGTTCGGAAGTGCCTGTCAAGGATGGGTCAGGAGTTTATTTTTCCACCGTTATCCGCGCCTTGGCTTTCAGGTTGAGTTTATTTTCCAGGCTGTACTGACCTTCTGAGTCCATTCTGATCCGCAGCTGTTCGCTCCTGGCGTATCCCCGGGAGGTAGACAGCAGGGGATTGTTGCTGTTAAGCCACATCAAAGAGTCGCTCCGGTTGGTCACCGACAGGTAATTTCCCAGTTTGATGGTGACGTTATCAGGTTTGAACGTCCCGTTTTCATATATAATTTCGGTTACGAATGCGGACTGTTGCAGGGTTTTGCCGGATGCCGCCGGCGGGGGTATTACCCGGGATACCGCCTGTTGGCCGTATTTCCCGTACAGTGTATTGGTAAACCATCCGGCAGTGAAAGCCAGAATAATCAAAGTCAGTACCCGCATGTTTCCATTGTAGCATCCCGGATAAATGATCAACCGTGCGGATATTCCACGTTGCCCAACACCGGGTAGTGATCGGAAGCCCGGTCAGTAATGTGATTCCTGATAACGGCTATCCTGACCGGTCCCGTGCCTTTTGTCATGACATAGTCGAGCCTGAGGATCGGAAAAGCCAGCCGGTGGAATTTTTTCGTCGGCGCTGTAGGATTTCTTTTCGTGGCTCCGGTATCGGTAAATCCCCGGCTTTCGAGATAAGGGATGACTTTCTGGTTCCTGATTTTCTCGCTAATGGAAAACAGGTTTCCTGCCCGGGAAACCGGTATCCGGGTCAGGATTTGTCCGTACCGGATTTTGGCGCCTTTGGTATCAACCGGTGCCAGCGTATTGAAGTCTCCGGCAATTATCGTCGGGACTGCCGGATCGGTATGGCTTATTAGTGTCCTGATCTGACTCAGCCGGACGTCTTCGCTCAGGTCGTCCAGATACACGGCAAATATGTCCAATGGGGAGCCGGCAGTCCGGATACTGGCTTTGACCGCGTTCCGGTTACCCAGGCGGATGGTTTCGAACCGGGCGTCCTCCCGTGTCAGAACTGCTATGCCGTTATCCCGGCCGATGGCCTTCAGCCGTTCATCGTCTAAGTCGGCTTGGTAAGCCTGCCGGTATCCGAATTCACGGGCTAAAGAAGCATTATCCGCAAAGACTTCAGGATTTCCCCAGCGGTATGTATCTACGAAAACAACGACGTCCGCCTGCGCCCCGGAAACGGTTTCCTTTATCAGATCAAGGCGTTCCGGCGGGGGAGTCAGCGTCCGGTCGTACGATCCGAATCCTCCGGACTCGATATTGTACTCTAAAAGCCGCATGATGGGGGAAGTATACAGCATGCAGTATGCCGTATACAGTATTTAATAAATGCGTTAACGATTTGGGAATACTGAAAACGCGTTACTTGCCCATCAGGGCTTTGAGCGCCTTCCGGATCCGCCTGCGCAGAATGAACAGGGCAGCAATTACCAGTGCCGCGACAATCACGATCCGCCAGGGGAAGACGAAGAACGTCGCTGTCGCTTCCATTAATTCGTTGGATGAGCTGCCGGTATACACCAGGGCTTTGGCACTGTATCGGCCTATCAGGTAAGTGGTATTCCAGTTGGTCGTGACGGTGCGTTTGGCCTGGGGAAACACGTTTACCCCGTCTATGGGCACATCCGCGACCTTGCCGCCCAGCATATTGGATATTGTGACTACACCCTGCGGTTTGAGGTGCACATTGCCGGTATTCGTGAATGAAAGTGTCATCGGTACCGGGCCGAACTCGAGAAATGCCGGAATACTGAAGGACTGGATGCTGATTTTCTCCTCCACCGGTCCGGAGACGCGCAGCAGAAACAGTGACGCGACCTCCTGTGAGAGGGCTGCCTTTCCGGGACCGCCTTCCCCGCTGACGGAAAATACGAACGATCCGTATCTGCCGCCGGCGACACCGCTTCGGGGGACAGCGACAGTGGCTTCGACTTCCCTGACTTCACCCGGCTTCAGGGTGAAGCCGACCGGAGCGACCGTTGTCCAGGTTGAGACAGCCCACGGGCCTTTTTCGGTCAGGGATACCTGTCCGCCTTCACCGGTTGCTACGAAATCCTCGATCCGGACCGTGATGGGAAGCGGGGTTTCGGCGCGGTTTCTGACTTTGGCTTTGACGATGACCGTCTCACCGGGATCAGCTATCAGTTCCTGGGAAGGCGGTGATACTTCGAGGCTCTGGCCTGACATCTGGCCGTGGGTTTTGGAAAAACTCAGCAGTACGGTCAGGGCTACGATCAGCGCTCCGGTCAGAAGTGCGGTTATGGTCCGTAATTCCCGGACGTCTGCGCCATCATACGTAAGGTTTCGTTTCATTTTTGTCGGGGCAGTCCGGCGGGTGCGTTAGTAAGTTGGTGTCGCAATCAGGACAACGCTTCCCGTATAGCTGCCCGGCGGCTGGTATGTATTGACCTCAATCTGCCAGCCGACGCGGGTGATTTCGCCGCTGCCTCCGGGAGCAGCAGCATTGTAGGCGACTTCCAGGGGAGACGTTGTCATACCGGCCCATTCGTTACCCGTGTTGGTGAAGCGGTCATCGCCGTCCCCGGTATCAGTCAGTGTCGGGTCATTGGTGGTATAGCCGAAATAGCCGGTATTTGTGTTTTCGATCGTACCTGCCGGCTCGGACCAGGTAGTAGGTGAAGCGTTCGTACCGAAAACTCCGCCACCGAACTTGTCAATATTGTTTGTGCCGTCGACCAGAGGCGGATCGGCATCGGCTTCGACGGTGATGGTGTAGCCGTTGTCGGCATTGGTGACAATTTCCAGGTCATGGGCGGCTACTTTTGGGGTAGCTGCCGTGAGCACTCCGAAGGCAATGGAATTTTCCGCAGGTTCCATGGTGGTTGTTTCCCCGTTCACCAGGCTGCTGGCTGCGACGGGTGTGACGGTGAAAGAAAAGGTTGACTCGACTGTTGCCGATACCTGAATCGATGTATCGGTCAGGACTGCCGAGGCTACCGTGGCAGTGTCGATCTGGGCGCTGTTGGCGTCATACGTCGTCACCCGGGCATAGAAAGATGAATTGTCGTCCGATGTGTTGGTGACACCGGTAAAGTCGATGGTGATCGGCTGGGCGCTCTGGCTGGCCGGCGTGGTTACGGTCACCCGGATGGTATTATCAAGCCCCCCGATTTTAGCTGCCGTCCGCCCGGTGCCGTTGATATTGTCTGTGCTGCCGATTGTGGGCGTGCCGGTATCCAGGTCAGCCGGTGCCGTACATGCCCCGGTCGCGTTCGTACAGAAGTATATATCCATTGTCTTGATGGCCCGCTGTTCCGTCGGTGTCATGGTGAAGGCATAATTGACGGCGGTCGCGTCGGCGCGGGAGTCGGAAATCACCAGTTTGGCGCTGGTGAATGCTCCTGAGGCCATAACCTTTTTAATGACTATCCGGGATAGCTCGGAGACGGTGGAGAAGACCAGAACTAACGCTAAGATCACACTCAGCGTCCGTTTCGCAATTTTTATCAATCCGGCAGGCAGCATATCGTACCTAATCCCACTATAGCTATGTTTTTTTTACCTTGTCAAGCAGTGAATTACGGTTTTGCGCAAGTACATTACCCAATACTATAAGTAGAGTTTGTCAACAAGTAGAGAATATCAACGGCCGCTGAAAAAAACCTGGAGTGCCTTTCTCAGGCGCTTCCGGTATTTTAATAGGAACAGTATAAAAATTGCGGCAGCCAGTGCTGGTAGCCATTTCCGGAAGGGCAGAACGGTGAGGTACGTTTTCCCCGTTACGATATTGCCGCCGCCGATCGAAACGGCCACCTCGGCAATGTAGATGCCGGTCGGCAGATTGGTGAGGGTCTGTTTCCAGCTGCGGATGCGCCCGGGCAGGACAGTTTTTTCCGGAATTTCATCAGTACGCTTTGCGCCGGTTATCAGCGGTCGCAGGCTGATCGTCGGTTTGGCGCTGAAATGGTGGAGCGAAGTATTGCGGACCCGCAGCGTCAGTCCTATATTTTCCCCGGGATCCTTCACCGGTGTGCCGAGGGAAAAGGTTTCAATTCTGACCCGCTGGTCAGCCGGTCGTTCATCAGGGACACCGAAACCCGATAAAATGACGATACCGATCGTGGGAACAACTTGCTGCCGGTCGCCGGTGAGCGGCATTAGGGGTGTTACATTGATCATGGCGTAATATCCGCCGACCTCAATCTGACTCGGTATATCTATTTCTAAAGATACTTTTTTGTTACTTTCCGGATCAATAATCAGGTCTTCCGGCACCAGCCTGATCCACGATGCCATCCGGACTGTTTCCGGAAGTCTAGTGGTAAAGGCGCCGTCTTCGTCGGAATCGGTCAGAACTTCCGGGGACAGGTGAACGGGCATCGGTTGTGATTGCATGTTTGCTATTGTGATATCTTTTTTTATGGTTTGACCTGGTGATAATTGGATATCCAGAATGACCGGCGATACCGACAGCGCCTGCTCGGCAGCCCTGACAGGTAAGGGCATGATAATAATCAGAATCCAAAAAAGAATAAGCAAAATGAACTTCATATAACCATTATTCCGGTTACTGGCATCTGAACGCAGCATATTAAATGTCTATATACCCATATACCTAAATACTTATATTCGTATCAATACTCCGGCACTACTATATAGATAATTGTATTGGTGTACTTTCCGGCGCTGGTGTCGGCATCCGCGGTGACCCGGTAGGAGACGGTGAACTGTTCGTTGGTGATGGGGGTATCTGCCACCGGGACGGTATGGTCCGCAACCGGATCTCCCGGAACGGCGACCGTAAATCCGGCATACTTGGGTCCGCCGCTGGTAAACCGGTCGGCAGTTCCGCCGGAGAGGGCGCTGTCGTTCGTGGTATACCCGAATCCCATACCGGCCCACACGCTCGGAGCGGAGTTCGGACTGCCGAAATCGGAAATGTGGTTGCCGTAGCTGTCTGTCAGGGTCCCTGTTTCCCGGCCGTAAACCGTATATCCGTTATACGCGTTGGTCGATGTTGTGAGTGTGGTTGATTTCGCGCTGTCGGTCCAGGCATTTGCGCCGGTAAGTTCATCGAAAGTGATACTGTCGCCTGACAGCGCAAAAGTTAAAGTAGGGCTGACTGTGGCGGCACTGGCTTCGGGTCCCCAGGCGCTTTCGGAGAATTGTCCGTGACGGGCTTTGACCATAACCTGGTAACCGGTCGCAGCTGTCAGGCTTGTTATGTATTTGCCCCCAAGCCCTCCCCATCCGGTATATGACAGCCAGTCCTCATCTCCGAGTGCCGTTCCGGGCGTAAAATCGCTCTGGACGTACCTGGTTGTAGCCCAGTTATCGTCACTTATAGCAACAGCATATTCGGCGTCGGTCGGATTGCCGCCGGTATTCAGTATCAGTTTGAGCCGGTTGTAAGTGCTTCCGGGATTAGTGAAAGTCGGAGCGGGGGGGACATTGGCTTGCTTCGTAAATACCAGTCCCGGATTGGCCCCGTAAGTGGCGGATGTCGCCGGGTCGCCGGACTGTTCGCCTATGATCCCGAGCATGCCGTAGGCGCTTGATGTGGCATCGATGACGCCCCCGGCACCGAAGCCGTACGATTTGAGTTCATAATTGGGACTTACCGGGCCGGCAAATACGCGCGTAACCGACATGAGTGTCAGGCTAACAAATAATGCCGTTGCTGCCGCCGGTAGGCGCATATATTACTGATTATAGATGTTTATAAGCGTCTGTTGTAACTGAAGTTAGCGGTCAGTAAACTCACGGTTGAATCTGAAATTATAAGCCGTATAATACCGGTACGCATGAATGAAAGACTATCTCCTCCGGATATTGTTACTCCCAAAATCGAAATTGAGCACTCTGAATACTACGGGTTACCGCTTCTGATGCTGTTGCCCGGATTAAATCTAGATTTGACCCGGGGCGTCATCGTTGACCAGGAAGGAAGGGAAGTCGTTAATTCACTGAAGGGATTCCCGGCTGCGGCGCTGGCGGTTCTGGCTGCCAACCCCGACCGGCCGGTGCCCTGCACACTAATCACTGAGTGTCTGTACGGACCGGTTGCCTATGAATGTGAAACGGCAACGGAACAGGTACTTTCCCGGCTCCGGCAGGGTCTCCGGACAGTAGGTTTGGAACCACATTTGGTGTCTCCGCGCATCTTGGGTGATGGTATGTACGGGTGGTACCGGGATCCGCCATCGCATCCTGAAAAATAACGAAGCTTACCGGGGGCAACTGATTACCTAAGCCGCATCATTACCCAGATGGCGGTAAGTACGATTGAGGCTTCCAGCACGATGCTGACTTTGGCGCCCCTGACATATTCGACAGCCGCCGATACCGCACCGTCTTTCGCGAAGCGGTCGATCATCGTATTCCGGAACGGATACATCCAGGTAATCTGTGGGACAGGGGTGTTCCGCTGCAGCCTTTTCTTTGCCAGCCAGTATCCGGAATCGTCCATTGCCAGGTGGAGAAGTCCCGATACTATCATCAGTACATGCACCGGTGTCGGGAACATCCGGCCTGTAATCAGCTTGAAAATGGTCCACCCGGCAAATATAGCCAGCGGGGTATGCGTCGGCAGGGCATGGTGCTGCATTCCGATTCTGCCTTTGAGCCAGAGCGGCAGAGCATCAAGGTCGAGGATCGTACCGGCTATTATTACCAGCGCTGACTCCTGCGGAGTTATATGTAGGCCGACCAGACGTACCGACTGGGATACCAGGTATGAAGCCGCAATGTGACCCATCACCGTCATAAAAAATAGTATACAGGATTATTTCCCGACCCTGCCACTGGCCGGCAATCGGTATTGCCGTAAACCGGCCACAGAATCAGAAGTTTATCAGACTTGCCCGGCGGACGGCAAGACCCCATTGCTACATTATTGCGTCTGAGCATCGGGCTCAGGCATAATGGCATTATGGTTAAGTTATACCGGAAGACCGGATCTGCCGGACCCCTTATCGAAACCGATAAGATGGCTGAACGCACCTGGATTTACGTTGAGGCACCGGATGCTGAAGAAATTGAAATGCTCCGGGATCGGTGGGACCTGGATGCGGGTCATATCCAGGATGCTCTCGATCCGTATGAGGTACCCCGGTTTGAGACGGAAGGGGAAGCCGCCTATATTTTCACCCGCGTTCCCGAGCAACTCGACGATTCATTTACCACAACCCCGGTGCTTTTCATCCTTACACGGCGCTTTATCGTTACCGTAGTTTCGCGCCGTATCGAGCTGTTTGATCAGTTTCTGAGCGGGACTCTGGTGTTATCCGGAACCAAACCGGCAACAGTATTTCTGCGGCTGTTCGGAGAAGTGATCAACCGTTACAGTACATATATAGTCCGGATCAATAAACGGGTGGTATCCCTTGCCGCGGTATCCGGTGACGGTATCAGGAACCGTGATATTATCGCCCTGGTATCGTATGAATATATCCTGAATGACTGGCTCAATGCCATCGTCCAGACAAATGCGTTCCTGCGAAATCTCGCGGATCCCCGGAGCGGTATATTCGTCAATAAACTGGAAAGGGAAAAGGTTGAGGACTTGCTGTTGGCCACGGGACAGCTCATCGCCCTATCCAAGAGCAGCCTCCTGCATGCCAAGAATTTCCGGGACGCCTCACAGACCATTCTCACCAACACCCTGAACCGGGTGATCAAATTTTTCACCACTCTGACAATCGTTATGACCATACCGACCATCATCGCCAGTTTCTACGGTATGAACGTGAGACTGCCGCGGGCAAATTCGGATACGGTTTTCATCGAAATATTGCTGGGCACACTGGGATTGATGGCTGGACTGCTGGTACTGTTTCTTCGCAAAAACTGGCTCTGACAATATCCTCTTTGGCATTTCCTGATCGGATCCGTACCGTTTGACTGTTGCTTTTAAATTAATAAATGATCAGGATATATATCCCGTAATATTATTACTGAATCATCAGTTATAGGTTCTTTTGCGGAATTATCCTTTTACTACGGTATTTATTTAGTTATCTTAAATGACCTATATTTATTAAATTGGTATATAGAAAATTCCCAGTCCGAACACTGCGTGCAAATATTCGAAAGTTGCCACCTGGCCGATGCCCCGCCGGTCAGCCAGCACCGCCATAATGGCTTTCTGGTATGTCAGGTCGCCGGATTTGTCATTCAGATAGAATTTGGTTGCCGCACGCATATCCGATTCGTCCGGGTGGAGAATAGAGATTGAGCTGACTCCGATAGTCCGCAGGAAGTCCTTAGCCACTGAAGCACTGATATCATTTTCGATCCGTCGGTATGTATCGTAGATAGAGATGTTGTCAGTGTATAGGTGGTATCCCTCGAGGGCAAAATAACGGAAGAACGCGGTTGCCTGGTCGTGTTTGGGATTTGCCCGGTCCACGAAGGCGCTCATTACATCAGGTGCCAGATACACTTTCCGTCCGAGCTGTGCCATAGGTTACTGTGATGCCGTTAAACTCGCACCCCTACCCTCCATCCGCAGGAACGGATCATCCTTGACGAACGGTTGGGTTACGCTTCCCGCTTTTTTACGCTTCCCGACTGTTGAAGCCGGCGGATTGAAGGATTTGGTGAATGCAGTCAGTGCGCTTTCCGGTATCCGGATGTTGCCGCCGGCTTTGAGCGCCTGGATTTTTCTCTCCCTGATGTAACGCCTGACTGTCAGGGGATGGACTTTCAGGATGAAAGCTGCCTGATTGACATTGAACAAATTTTCCATATGCAATTATATATAATATTATACAATTTTATGCAAATTATGTCAATATGTTGACGGTAATTAGAATAGATACCTAGACTGGATATACAGACATGGAGCTCAGGTCAACGGATTGGAGAAGGTACGCCTACCCACTCCTCCAAACCGCCCTGCTGGCTCCTGTCTGTTTGTGGCTGATCAGTGTACTGATTCCGCATTGGCAGACTCTCCGGGCGGCTCCCGGCATCAACCGCCAGATTAATTTCCAGGGCAAAGTCGTCAATGACGACGGTACGAACGTACCGGACGGACCGTATAATTTCGTTTTCAGCCTTTATGATGCGGACGAAAGCGGCATCCAGCTTTGGACTGAAACCCAGTCTTTGCCGGTAACGGACGGGATCTTCCGGGCATCCCTCGGTGCGGTGACCTCGCTGCCCGGTTCGGTTGATTTCAATACGGACAACGTCTACTTGGCCGTGAACTTTAACGGGGACGGGGATATGGAGCCGCGGATCAGGTTTACGGCCGTTCCCTATGCCTTCAATGCCGAAAAAGTATCAGGTCTGACCGTGACCGATACTACCGGGACTTTGACCATACCCGATGACAAGACGATTTCCTTTGCCGACGCATTCACTACCTCAGGAGCATTCCCGCTAACACTTACGGTTACCAATACGACGAATGCTACCTTACCGTCAGGCACAATTATACTGGTTGATACGGCCAGCAGCCAGACGTTGACGAATAAGGTAGTCGGTAACACCGGCTTGGTATTCTCGGGCGCCGCAACCGATATAACCGCATCTGCCGGTGAAGGCTTGGTGATTACCGGTAATGCTGCATCCCTGTTTGAAACGACATCGGGCGCGATAACCTTTCAGGCATCGACGTCAGCCGTAACCAGTTGGATTCAGATCGGATCCGGAGGCAGCGGATCATTGACACCTGATCTGTTTGTTCTTGATATCAAATCCGATACTGGCGATCCTGAGGGTACGGCCGGTGCCATGTACTACAACGAGTATATGGATGCTTTCCGTTGTTTCCAGGGCGGATCATGGCAGAACTGTACGATCACCGGCGGTTCCGGATATACCGGTCCTCCGGCTCGACAGGTCAAACCGGCCCTACGGGCTCAACCGGTTCAACTGGCGAGAACGGACAATCAGGTCCGACCGGCGCCACCGGTTCAACCGGTTCAACCGGTTCTACAGGTTCTACTGGGGCAGTAGGTCAGTCTGGTCCGACCGGTGCTACCGGATCGACCGGTCCGACCGGAGATATCGGCCCCACCGGCGCCACCGGCGCAAGCGGGTTACAGGGACATCAGGGTCCGACGGGTGTTTCAGGTGCCACTGGAGAGGTTGGTCTTACCGGTCCCACCGGCGCCACCGGCGCTACGGGTACAGAAGGTGTTCAAGGTCCGACAGGAGCCAGCGGGGCAACGGGGCAACAAGGTGAAGCAGGTCCAACAGGTTCATCCGGCGCAACAGGACAAATGGGTTTTTCAGGTCCCACCGGCGCAACCGGTGCTACGGGTACGAATGGTATTCAGGGACCGACTGGCGCAACCGGAGAGATAGGATCCACCGGACCCACCGGTTCCACTGGTTCAACTGGAGGAGTGGGTCAATCCGGACCAACCGGATCTTCGGGTGCGACGGGACAGGTCGGTGAGTCAGGTCCCACCGGAGCCACTGGTTCAATCGGTACTTCCGGACCAACGGGTTCAACTGGAGATGTTGGTTCAACGGGTCCGACCGGTTCCACCGGATCTACCGGAGGTGTTGGTGAGTCAGGTCCCACTGGTTCAACCGGCTCTACCGGCGGTATCGGCCAATCCGGTCCGACCGGTGCAACTGGAGAAATTGGCTCCTCAGGTCCAACTGGCTTTACCGGTTCAACCGGAGGAATAGGTCAATCCGGCCCCACCGGTTCAACAGGTTCGACTGGTGGCATCGGACAATCAGGTCCTACCGGCGTAACCGGTGAAGTTGGTGCCTCAGGTCCCACAGGTTCGACTGGTGAAGTTGGCTCCACCGGTCCCACTGGTTCTA
>Ga0154812_107_pt3 | contig 16566 bp, 18 predicted proteins | sample Rifle2008BG16ft_FD_105820 | JGI IMG/M metagenome (GOLD analysis project Ga0154812, IMG submission 105820) | Candidatus Gottesmanbacteria bacterium RBG_16_52_11 | reverse complement strand
GGTCGAATCAACGCTTACCGCCAGAGTCGGCAAAAATGCACCCGACACCAGTGTCCGGCTCTACCGCGGCCGGGCCGGCATCCGGCAGATGGTCTGGCATACCCTGCGCGCCGACAAAATGGTAGTCGGCTTTACCTTCCGCCCGCTCCACCCTGTTATCGGGGCTGATTTCTATGACGACTGGCGGAAGGAATTCGTCCGCCGGGGATTGGTTCTCAGGGATATCTACAGTGACGAGTTCGTCAGGAGTAAAAAGGAACTCAGATTAGCCGCTGAGGCTCCGAAAGAGCATTTCCCTTCACGCTACCTGCCGGACTCGGAGCTACCGGTCACCGTCCAGATGGATATTTATAACGACGTGGTCGCCCATTACACCTGGCACGAAAGCGAAGTTTTCGGGGTCGAAGTTTACAATGCCAAAATCGCCGCCTTCTACCGCCGTCTTTTTGAGTTTGTCTGGCAGCATGCCAAACCGGTCTCAGCAGGCACCAGTGAGGCTAAGGTCCGACCTTAATAAGGTCGGACCTTGAGGCTACTGCTGTGGGATCACGGCGCGGAACCGCTTCTGGAGTTGCATATACCTGGTAAAGTGGACAAACCGGATATTCACAGGGTCAGAATAATCGGTTTGACGCCAAGATACCGCCTGCCGGCGGATATGCTGCCGACCGGAATCAGGTTATACGTGGTCCTGGATAAGGAAATAATGCCGCAGGACTACATCGCGGAAAGCCCGCAGTGACTTCTCAAAGTCCGGCACCGGGATATGCCTACATCTGATCTGTCCGCCGGCTCGCGAGTCTGTCAATAAATCCAGCCTCAAGCGTCTTTTGGAACTCGTTCAGGCCGGTTTCCCCGTCCGTCCCGAAAAACCATCCCGCAACTTCCGTATACAGGTCCGGATTCCCGGCTAGAACCTGGTTCAAGCCGCCGACAGCCAGACTGTATGCGGCGTTTACATGAAGCCGCAGGGTGGTTTCAAACGTCCGGTCCATCACCGGTATGGCTCCGATAAACGACATATCCACGCTTAACCAACCGGCATCACGGAACAGTTCCGTTAATTTTTGTCTGGCAGATGATTCCGGGGTGATACCTGATATCAGATCCCGTCCGAAGGCAGTAACTTTTTCAAGTAATTCCCGGGCTACCGGATCCGCGTCAATCAGTTCGGATAAAGGCGCAATCTCACTTTCCAGTTCTGCCGGAATCATATTATAATCAGGCAGGAGTTCGGGATTAAATAATAACCGGAGTACAATCAGCTTGTCAAGACAAGTAATAGGACTATAACTTCCCTCAAACTATACGGCTTCTGTTACACCCGCTATAATCCCCTGTACCATGCCGGAGAATGAAATTTATATTGGAAAAAACGGCTGCGGGGTGCCGGAATCGGCCATTTCCCGTCCGGGGACAAACAATATTTTTAGGGGTGGTTCCGGCCTGTCCCGACTGGCGATACGTACTTCTGAAGACGACATTTATATCATCGATGCTGACACTGACGGGTTTTTCTTTGAGGTATCGCACATTGGCGACACGATAGATTTTGCTGCCACAACCAAGGGCTGGCACAGTAATCCTGACAGCCGGCATCCGGATTTGTATTTCAGCCACCTGGCTGAATATGCGATTATATATTTCCAAAAGCAGGGTTTTACGATACTTGCCATCCGCGACTTCTGGGACAGTCAGCTTGAGGGATTGGGATTCCCGGGGAATATCAATTACCACACCTTCTGCGCCGCACTTGCTGCAATATCCGATCCGACAGATGAGGACCTGCAACAGGCTGCGGCAACTACTGTGACGGGAATTTTGGCCGCACGGCTCGGCTATACAGAAATAATATTCAATAATATTGTGTTCGATGCCGGTCATCAGCCGGTATCGGTTAAAGTCGAATTCCGCAGGCCGGACGCTTCAAAAAACGCCCCTGACATTTAAAGCCCGCAAGTTAGGTAAGTCCGGTCAACGTGAATTTTTGTTAAGACTCATCCGGTGTAAGAAAAGATACTCCGGCATTGACGATATCTTGGAACATGTGAATGTCCGCAGTAACATTAGTAAGAGCTTCCAGATATGCTTCTTGTTTCATGCGGTCGTCCAATGGCCCTCCCTTCTGAGTGGCAACACCCTGAAGGAATGCCGTTGAAAAAGCCGAGCGCGCTGATGTCCCTTCTGTAAGCCACCCAAATACCTGCTTCAGCTGATCGCTGGGAAGCGAAGCTGCAAACTGCTCCAAAGCGTAAAGAATCTCGGTCCCGTCCGCTCCCCGTAATTCTGGTATTTCGAGCGTCTCAATACGGAAATCTGTAGCATTATACCCAACCAACCCAAATATCTTAGCCAGTTGGGTTCTGGCCTGATCTTCCGTCCATCCGCCGCTTGTCATCCCGGTGGCAAATTCACGGATGTGAACTGTGATTCGGGCCGCTGCCTCATAAGCAGGCCGGACTTCATTAAAAGCTTTTGACCTTTCCGCCGATGCAAACTGCTGAGCGTAACTTGCTATAAATCCTCCTCTGTCCCTGGGCAATCGGGGACGAAAGAATATAACTTACTATAACCTTTGTCAAGCTTTTTTTATGGCCTCCTAATATTAACCCTGCTTTAAAGCATTAAAAAATTGAGGCTAATCCCGTTTTAACACTTCGAAGAAGGCAGACTGCGGTATTTCCACGGTTCCGATACGCTTCATCTTCGCCTTGCCCTTCTTCTGCTTCTTGAGGAGCTTGTCCTTGCGGGTCCGGTCGCCTCCATAGAGCTTCTGGATGACGTCCTTCCTAAACGGTCTGACGTCTGAGCGGGCAATGATGGTGCCCCCGATTGCTGCCTGGACCGGGATACCGAACTGTGCCCGCGGGATGACGCCTGCTAAGCGCTCCACAATTTCCCTGCCCCGGGTAACCGCCTGGTCTCGGACAGCCAGGAATGCGAAGGCATCTACCTTCTCCCGGTTGACCAGGATATCGATCCGCGCTACTTCCACCGGCTGGTACTCGAAGAATTCGTAATCCAGCGATGCATAGCCTTCGGTGACGCTCTTGAGCCGGTCGAAAAAATCGACGATCATCTCGGACAGCGGAATCAGGTAAGTAAATTCGGCATTCTCCCCGTGGTAAACCAGGTCGATATACTCTCCCCGCTTCTCCTGGGCCAGTTGCATCACGGCGCCGACGAACCTTTTGGGAGTGTAAACTTTGACTTCCATCACCGGCTCCCGGACTTCCTCAATCAGGCTGGGATCGGGCAGTTCCGTAGCTGACTGGATATGCATGAAACCGTCTTCCTCAGTTTTGTGTTTTGAGCTTTGAGTTTTGAGTTTTATAAGATATTCAACGCTGGGGGCTGTCGCGATCATGGTCAGGCCGAATTCCCTGAATATCCGTTCCTGTACGACTTCGGCATGCAGCAGTCCCAGGAATCCGCAGTGGAACCCGTTACCCAGAGCCAGCGATGATATCGGGCGGAAAGTGAAGGCGCTATCACTCAGCCTCAATTTATCCATCGCCTCCCGGCTCTGGGTAAATTCATCGGCCGAAACCGGAAACAGGCCCAGAAACACCATCGGTTTAGGTTCCTTATACCCCGGCAAGGGTTTGACTGATATATTATTTAACCGGTCCATAATTTTTGTATTTTGGTGATTTGGTTTTTGGATTTGTTTAGAATTTAGGATTTGGGATTTGGGATTTTCACCGAAGGTGATAGTATCTCCGATTTTGGCAAACCGGATATCCTTGAGACCGGTGGCGATATAGCCGACTTCACCGGTACCGATTCCGCTGCCGCGCACCATCTTGGGGGTGAAGTACCCGACTTCTACCGGTGATACCTCGGCCCCGCTGAACATGAACTGCAGACGCATCTGAGGCGAATGGTCAAGCGATCCGTCCACGATCCGGATGAAGACCACAACTCCCTTATGCGGGTCGTACTGCGAGGAAAATACCAGCGCCCTGAGCGGAGCCTCAGGCACGCCCCGGGGCGCCGGAATCCGGGATACAATCGCATCCAGTACTTGCCCGACGTTCTCCCCGGTTTTGGCCGATATCCGGAGTATTTCCGTTTCCGGAAACCCGAGTCCGGTAAGCTCCGCTGCGGTCTCTTCAATCCGGGCATTGGGCATATCGATCTTGTTAATAACCGGAATGACGGTCAGTTTGTGGATGCGCGCCTGGTTGAGATGCGCCAGTGTCTGAGCCTGGACCCCCTGGGTAGCATCAACCACCAGGACCGCCCCTTCGCAGGCTGCCAGGCTGCGGGAGACTTCGTAGGAAAAATCCACATGGCCGGGCGTGTCAATCAGGTTCAGGATATACTGCGTACCGGATGAATCCTGTGGACGGTACGGCATCCGGACCGGCGCCAGTTTGATCGTGATCCCCCGTTCCCGCTCGATCGGATTAGAGTCAAGGAGCTGTGCCGACATGTCGCGGCTGGCCACCGTTCCGGTCATTTCCAGCATCCGATCCGCCAGCGTGGATTTCCCGTGATCCACATGAGCCACAATACTAAAATTTCTGATCCTGTCTGTCATGCCCACGATTATATCAGCTGGAATATGCTTAGTCCTGATCGGGCCAGCATGTAACCTTGAGAATATAAGGATTATCGGGGATTCTGACTGTTCAGCCCGGTTCAAATGAAGTCGGCGTCCCGGTTACGTTGACGATGCCGTAGTGCTCCAGCTCCGGAACCGGAAACAGAATACTGTACGGATACGGCAGCAGGACCAGGTCGGCCCCGGCACTGCGGTTAAGTTTTATCATCGGATACTGATAGCTGACTGTGGCAGTACAGATTGCCTGGCAAACATCTCCGAACGGATCGGAATCGGTAATAACCGACAGGGACTCCAGGTCGATAGTCCGCTCAAGTATTTTACCGTCTGAACCTTCACCGGCTTTCATGGAAAGCACCAGACCGTTTCCCCCATCCGTTTCACTGATATCCAGTTGATCCGCATCAGACTCCAGTGTCACGATGACCACCCGGCTGTCAGGACTTAAGGGGATCAGTCTCAGGTTTTGGCGGTAATCAGAGGGTGTCAGGAACTGATGCGATCCCCGCTCGTCACCGGGACTGCGGAGCGGATCGTAAAGGTCAAAACGGGCCCGGGACAGCACATCGGCAGCTTCCCTGACGGCAACCGGTGCCGTTTCAATCTCACTAACCTCAGTACCGAAAACCGGACGTTCCTGGTGTGTCATGGTAGTGAACCGGATCTTGTATCAATTAATATCTATAAGTCCAAGGCGATTATATTATGCGGTTCGGATCAGATTTGTCAAATTATGCCGATTCCGAAAAACCGGAAGGGATATCTGCAGCCTGCAACGATGCTGAACCGGGTGATACCACTTCCATAGCCCGGTGACCACCTGCCCGGCTCAGTTCAGTAAATCCTACGAAGAGTACCGAATATTCCGGATTATTACCCATATCCGATGCTGAACCGTCGGATGTCAAAAAAAGCGGAGGTTTCCACTGGTCGTCATTCAATTCCCCGGTAAGTTTGGTGGCAACTGTCGCACGCATATGCCCGTCGGTGTCAAACCTTGCCGCGTATTCACGTTCCGGCGTCCGGACCGTTAAAACCCACCAACTATCGTCACTCCTGCGTTCCCATGAGTATGCACTGCTTTCAACCAGCTCATTCAGGCCAACCAGATACACCGGCGGGACGGTAAAATTACGATCTTCTGACCTGGGCCGCTTAATCCTTCCCACAACCATCCGGTCGGGATTGGTGACGCCGGGACGTGATGAATCAGCCCGGATATCCAGGTTGCTGACGATCCCCAGGATATTATTGGCTCTCAAGACGTGTCTGCCCTCAGGGTAATCGAGCAGGATGATTCGGGGAAATTCTGCGGTTTTCGGCATAACAATGCGTAATTATAGCATACGGACAGGGTAAACAAGAATTCAATTCGCACCGATGCCAGCTTGCTTTTGGAAACCGGTTATCAGACTTCTATATCACCGGTGACGTTGATGATTCCGTAATGAATCAGGCGGTTCTCCGGCAATATGATGTGGTAGGGATACGGAATCAGGACTAATCCGGACCGGTCAAAATTACTGTTTACGTCCATCGGCGCATTGGCCGCAACACTTCCGGCGGTCAACTCATGGTCGGCACCGGTTTTTGCGGATTCCGCATGGTTAATCTGCCAAGTGGTTAAGTCAATAGTCCGGTCAGCCACCATCCCGGAATCGTCCTTGCCCGGATCAATTAAACCCAGCTGAATAGTATCGCCGGAATTTGACCAGCGCATACCGATCCGGCTAGCGGCTTCAGCCAAAGTCACAACTACTGTCCGGGAATCACCCACCGGAATCAGCCTCAGATTATGCCAGTAATACCACGGCTGGAGATAGCTGGGTTTACCCTGGGGCTCGGTATCGGGCTGCGGACGGTAAAGCACAAAATCGGCGAGCCTAAAGATGGCTTCCGCCTCAAGGACACTCCGGGGTGCCGATTCGCGGTTCTCTCCGTCTGCTGAATATATAAAATAACCCGATTCTGTCTGTTCCTTAGACATACCTCTCCTTCAACCGGACAGTGCCTGTGCTGTACCGCCGATATTATGGGTTAATCATGAATTTATGTCAAACCAGAAGTTGACCATGTCACGGAAATTTCATCTCATGGCTGGGGCATGAAGGATCCTGACACACGGAACGGTACCTTAAGCGGCAAAACTTTACCTGAAGAAAAAGCTCAATACCGGGATGCTGCGGATGTAGTCCCGGAACGACTGCACCCATACCCGGGGCACTAAGAGGTTATACGGCCGGCAGGTGCAGCTTGCACGGTCCAGTTCCCGCCCGGCCGGACAGGACAGGTTGCAGAGATTGCCGCCCGGCTGCGTCGAGCCCGGCGGTTCGGACGGAGAAATGCAGCGGCAGGGATATGTCTGGAGTATCAGACCGTTGGGACAGGATATATTGCACTTGTCACCGCCGGTCGGCACCGGTGCACCGGTCGGACTGCCGGGGCAATCGGACGGACAGGTACCGGGCTTGGGTTCGCAGTACATAGCGGGGCACGGCTGGCCCGGTTTACAGGCAGGACAGACACCGTCTGCTTCACCCCATTCGCATTTGTTGTTGCCGCAGACCGGGGGGGCAGAAGGCTGCGTACCGCCACCACCCAGGCACGAAGTCAGCTCCGGAGTCTGGGTCCAGCCGCAGGCACCGTTAGCCTGCCGCTCGCAGACTGCGTCTTTATAGCAGGCATACTCGTTGCGCCATTGGCAGGTGGAGGTTCTCGGCTCCTGGCCGGGAGTGAGGCAGTACTGGTTGCTGCAGCCGCCGATAATGCAACCGCCGGCGGTCGTTGCCGTGCCGGATTCTTCAGTGTTTTCTCCGGCAACGCTTTCGGAATCAACTGTGGCTGGCTGGGAAAGTACGGCCACAACCGGCCTGACGACAGCCGCGAGAAGTAGTACGGCCAAAGCCAGCGGTATCAGTAAAAATAGTCGCTTCATAGCCTTCGGCAAGCAGTTACACGTATCGTACTTCCGGGGTATATAAATGTCAAATCGCAGCGTTCCTGTGGGCTTACCGCTATCTTATGGAGCACTCTGATCCGGAACTGTGCTGACTCGAATGGCCCCGTATTGGACAGTATCCGGCGGCGGCATCAGGATCGTTTCCGGAAACGGCAGGATGGTGATGTCCGGCACGCCATCCGATTCTTCCTGCGGATTATTGAAGCTGACGGTAATCGCTGCCGGCTCATCTATGCCCTGGAACAGCTCTTCACTTGACTGTACCATGCCCCCTGTTGCTAAGTCGACCGACCGCAGCAGCAATCCCTCCTCCCCAATCGGCAGCAATAACATTACCGCGCCGCCCAGATTGGCGATCCTGATGTTTGCCGCGGTTTCCGGAAATGTCACCACAACTACGGAATCGGCATCCGGCACCGGCAGATAGACCAGATTTTCAACATTGGCGGCACGGACATAACGGGTGACAGGTTCAGGCTGGCCGGGCAATTTCGGCCGGTAGAACACGAAGCCTCCCCGGCTGAGAACTTCCCGGGCCAGTTGCTCGGTTCTGTTGGGTCCGGTTTTTTCTTTTTCAGGTGATCCGGGCATAACATTTTGACCGGAATTACTGACGGTAAATAAGTTTAGCTTTTCAGGCCGGATCCGACTGCATCAGCCGGCGCAGTTGGTCTGCCGGAGGAATATCGGTGACCCTGAGGGCGCCTACATACTGGACCCGTAAGTCAAAATACTTGGGTGTCCGGAATGCGAACGGAAACGGTATCAGCAGCGTTCCGGTGGCTTCAATCGCGCTGCCCCAGACATTCGGCCGGTTGAAGCTGACAGATCTGGCTCCTTTGGCCACTGAATTCTTCCCGGACCGGAATACCGAATCATGCGTATCGGGCAGATAAGACAGGTTAACTGAGCGCTGAAGCATTTTCCCGCCCTCCGTGTCGACCAGGGCAACATCGATCCGGCCGGGATCACCGGAGTCGGGAAAAACGATCAGCGGTGCATACCGGGCATCGGTAATGACTGCACAATGGGCAGTCCGTTTGTCGCCGGTCAGGGGAACCGGAATGATCCGCAGGTCATCCATCCTGTCAAATACCGAATCGGACTCATAGGAGAACTGGTCCTTCGTTACTTCCAGCAGCCAGATGTTGTACAGTGCAACCAATGCTTCGACAGCTACGTCAGGAGTGTCCGGGGATGCTGCGTCTTCGTATCCGTATGTGCCTTCAGAATTTTCAATGCCTTTCATAACATCAGGATCACCGCTTCAGTTACGGCGGTATTATCTTCAGATTTATCCTGTAAGTCAAATTCGCCGGTCTCGTAACCGAACGGACCGGTTATAATGGTGGAATGGAAAACCCGGCAAAACCAACTGTTATGGCTAAGCAGGCTGAAATCGCGCCACCGGCGCCGGAACTCCCGGAAGAAACATATCAGAGTGCGGTAGACTCAGCGCTCAGGTTGACCGACGGACTGTATCCGGAGGATTCCGGCAATCCGGACCGGGGACTGGTGCGGATGGCGCTAACCTATGCCCTGGCGCAGGCTAAACTTATCCGGCCTATCGTTGCCGACGCTGTAGAGCTTAAAAAATGGGCTGTACCGTACGGCGGACCGGAAGACAATCCGTATCTGCAGATCGATAAGGTCGGATCTGAGCTGGCGGAAAAAATGCTGCATATGCCCCAGTTCGTCAAACTGCCCCTTAATGGCGTCTATATGGAGGAACGCGGCTGGCTGACTGCCCCGCAGAATCCGCCAGCCGGCGGAGAAGGAGGGCCGCAGTGGAACGGCCGCGATGCAGCACCCGGCGATAAACCGGATGGAAACTTCCTGATTATCGATCCTGTAGACGCTTCCAAATCCCTCGTCGTTGGCCGGAAGATGCCGGTCACCGGTATCGTTATCCTGGATCAGAGCGGCAATCTTAAAACCGGCTCCATCGTTTCGCATGTGGACCGGAGGCTGCTTTTCTATGACGGAAAAGAAGCCAGGTATTACGACTTCGATGATGCCGGAAATACGGTGACAGCGCGCAGCACTAACCGGCATGGCGGCTGCCCGGAACTGGAAGATGTCAAATTTGCCACCCATGCCCGCCGGATAGAGTCCCACCCGGACCTGGTGCTCTGGCAGAAAGGCCGGCACGAGCTTGAGAGGATCGGCGGCTTTGCGGTCCTTGAAATTCTGGACGGCAATATCCATACCTGTGTCGACCCCCGCGGCCAGCCGGCCCAGGACGAGCTGTTCTCAGCCGGAATAGCCGAGGCGGCGGGACTGGAGGTGAGCGACACTGAAGGCAAGCCGATTGACTACGGACTGATACTGACAGAGCTGCGGCGCGGCGTCCAGCACCGGATCCCCTATGCCATCAGCTGCAACCGGGACGTGCACCTGCAGACGCTCAACAGCCTCATGGCAATTGTACCTGCAGCAAATCAGACTTCGAAGTGACACTTCGGTCCGGTTCAGATTACCCGTCCTGCTCTATCAGTACGTACCCGCCGTACCGGACTCCGTCAGAGCGGCTCTCAGCAGTCATGCCCAGAAATATCACCAGTTCCCGGATCTGACTGCGGCATGAATCGCTATAGTCAGGCGGGGCAATGTTATTCCCTTTCCAGTGGGCAACACGGGGCAATACGGGAATCAGTCTGCGGTTAATATGCGTTATCCAGCTATCCCAGACCGGCAGCGCATCACTGAGGCTCCGGGAGGTCATATTCCTTTCAGTTGCGGATCCCAGCGTGATGATATCCGTATGCATGGCCTGCCCGTCGGCATCCGATGCTTCATAGTTGATAAACCAGGAATTCCCGCTATCGGTGCTCCAGGCGCGTATCCGGTCAGGATCGATACGTCCGGGATCGACAAGAAACACCGTATAGAAGTCACACCCGTCAGGTGCCAGCTGAAACGATACGGGTTCCAAATCACCTATCTTACGGAGCGGTGTACCGTCCTGTCCGGTAAAACCGGTAAACAGATTTTCCAAATCTTCCAGGAGCTTTGCCCTGTCGAATCCATGTTCGGAATAATCGGCAAACGGCAAGCTGCCGTTTCTATCCATCCGGACCGGACGCCGGGTTAGGTTTTCCGTATGTCCCATAATTATTAATCTATGTGATTATAATCTCCTGAATTCTGCCTGACAAGCATGCGGCATAGCGGACGGAATAACACTTCAGCCGGAAAAACCGTTGGTTTTGGCCGGAATGCCGCTGACGTTTACCGGACCAATTATGTAGCCGCTCCCGGGAATCCGGAACTCAAAACCGACCGGGATAATTCTCAGATCTGTGTGAGCTTGCGGACTGGCAAAATCTGCCGGACGCACCCAGTCGGCATACATCCGGTTCTGACTTACTGTTTTGGCGCCATCAGAGCCTCCGTTTCCGTTACACACTGCATATTTGCCGGATATTTTTGCCCCTCCGGCTTCCAAGGTCTGGATTATCCGCAGATTACCATCCGGCCTCCCCGTATCCGCACCGGCATATACTACTTGAAATCCGGTCATTCCGGGTTCACGTAATACTTCGATATTGTCAGCTTCCGGAGTCAGAGCAACCAGAACCGTATCAGCAAGCTCAGAAGGTAACACGGACTCCCCGTGTGCCAGCGGGACAGTCATGATCCGCAGCCTCTGGCAATACTTATCGTACCTGATAATCTGCTCTGCAGAGCCAACCGGGTATGGCCGGATATCGTACCTGGCATTACTTAAAAACCGGAATGCCTGCATGACTATCAGTGCCGATATCTCCTGACCGGCATCTTCGGGGGAATAATGGTGGATACCCGCCTCGGATTTTTGCTTCGGCATGAATTCTCCTTTGATACCGATGACAATCGCGGCAGGTCTAAAGACTAGACAGTTTGGATATTGGAAATTATATATAAATACTATAGGATTGTCAACCTGATTTGCCTATCAGAAGAACCAATTATTAGCTTCGTAAGTGCGCAAGGCCTGGCCTTGCGCAGCTAAAACTGGAACTGCCGGACATCCTGCCTGAACTGCCGGTTACATCCGTTCCAGAGTTTCGATACCGAGGAGTTGGAGGCCGTTTTTCAGAACTTGAGCAGTAGCGGTTGTCAGAGCTAATCGCCGGATACTGACATCGGAATCCTCACTTAGCGCTATTCCCTTCTGTTTCCGGGTTTTGAGTTGTGGTTTTGCCTGCCCGCCGGAGCCTTGCCCGGCCTTCGTAGCTGCTCCGGCGAAGGAGGCGCGCAGGTGGGAGTTTTGCAATTTGAGATTTGAGTTTAGGATCGCGTGCTTGGCGTAGAACAGATTGAATGCAGCAGCCAGCCTGAACAGGTAGTTACAGAGCATGCTGGGAGCTACGGATTCTGCCGCGTCCCGGACTATGTCGGGGAAATGTAAAATCAGCCTGGCAACAGACCGCTCCTCCCGGTTGAATTCCGCAGCATTAATATCGAAATCCGAAACAAACTCTGAATCCTCAAATTTTTCGTTTTCCTGAATCCGTTTCGAATTCCGGAATTCGGTTTCCGGATTCTGCCCTTTGGCTTTGCGCAGGACTGACTTTGCCCGGGCATAGGCGTACAGAAGGTATGGCCCGGAATCCCCTTCCATGCTGACCGATTCGGCCAGGTCGAAAGCAATTTCCTGGGTGGTCGAAACCCGCAGAAATGCATACTTGATAGCCGCGATGGCAGCTATTTCGGCAATTGATTCCTGTTCTTCTTCTTTATAGTTTGATTTATTACTGTCTATTATGTTATTGACGTATTTCCTGACTTCATCAACCAGCCACTCCCCCAGGATGACGTTACCCATGCGGCTGCTCATCTTCCCTTTCTTCAGCCGGACCCAGCCGTAGACCAGGTGTTTCTGCTTGCCCGCGAACAACTCCGGATTTAGCAGTTCCTCAGCCTTGAACGTAACGGAGAAGAAGCTGGACTGCTCCGGACCGACTACATGGATGAGCCGGTTGAGGTGTCCGAATTCGGTAAATTCCATGGCCGAAAGCGCCAGTTCCTTGCCTTCGTAGGTCGGCAGGCCCATGCTGTTGACGAATACCCGGGTGTCCAGCCCGTACGGCTTGCCGTCAAAGATGATTGCCCCGTCACTCTCCTTCAATATACCCTTCCTGACGGCATCTTTGGCGATATCGACCCCGGCCAGGCACTCACTCTCGAAATAATACCTGTCAAAATGCGACCATACCCGCCGGTACATGGCTTCGAAGTAATCCAGGCTCCACTGCCGGGTTTCTTTCCAGAGTGCGTAAATTTCATCAATCCCATACCGGCTGCTTTTCACGAAGGACATGTAATCGGTTGTTGAGAGCGGCAAACCCCGCTCCGTCGCGTACCGCTGGGCCGCAGCATATATCAGGAAGTTCAGGTCGTGGACAGACTGTTTGGCCCCGGCATCCGTTTCGTAGACATGGCTTCCGGCGGCGTACATCTCACCCAGGTATTTCACCCGATCGCTGATAGGTAATTTCCTGACTTCAACTAAACTTTGAGTTTTGCTTGCCCCACGTAACCTTGGTGAGGTGGGGAGTTTTGCCTGCCCCTCGTGCCCCGCTGTGGGCGGGGGTAGTGGGGAGTTTTGAGTTTGCAAAATGCTGTATAAGCATTTTGCTATGTGCATCCCTACGTCACCCTGGTAATTGGCCCGTATGACGCGCTTTCCGGTAGCTTCCAGCAGCCTGACCACAGATTCGCCCGTCGCGATATTGCGCAGGTGTCCTATATGGAAGGCCTTATGCGTATTCGGGTGGGCAAATTCGACCATCACCGTTTCCGGCGGCTCCGTTTTCGGGCCCATACCATAAGCCTTTCCTTCAGATAGCACCCGACTAATCTGACTGCTAAGCCCAGCCTCGGAAATTCGGACGTTTATGAAGCCGGGCGGCACTGCTTCGACTTTCACTATATCCTGTAATACACTATTTACATCAGCTTCGGCTGATGCCTTCTGACCACTTCGGTCAGTATTCTGATCCAGGTCATCATGTTTGAGGTTTGATTTTATTCCCTTTATACGCTCCACGACCTGTAATGCGATATCCATTGGCGGCTTTCCCAGCTGTTTCGAAAGCTGAAGGGCGACGTTAGTGGTGTATTCCCCATGCTCCGGATTTTCCGGAATGCTGACCTGAGGATTAACGCCGCCGGCCCCTAAATCCCTTATTATCCCCTGTAACAGCTTCTCCAGTTGTGGTTTCATACTATGCGTATGATAGCACGGGCGGAACGGTTTTAGATAACTTTATTTAAGCGTACAGCCTGTCAATATCTTCCGGAATCTTGGCTTTTCCCGACGCATGATGTATCATATGTTACTGACGTCCGCCACAATCCGTGTTATTCCGAATGAGGCGGAATATGTATAGGATGTCCCACTTCGCATAAAGCTCAGTGGGACTTAAATCCCGTTGATCCGCAGGAGTGCAGAAAGCGGGAATAAAGGAGTAATCATATGACAGATGAAACCGCTCAGTCAGCACCTGAAACACCCGTAAAAACCACGAAGAAGCTGCCTACTATTGCCTGGGTAGGCATCGGCTGCGTAGTGCTTCTGGTACTTGCGGGCATTGTAATGACATTCTTTGGGTCACTTTTCGCCACCGGTATCGGCGGGGCGTTACTGAAGAAAGGTATAGAGAGCAAAACCGGAGTCAAAGTCGATTCGGACAAGGGATCGATGACCTTCACCGACAAGGAAACCGGCCAGACGGTAAATGTCGGTGCCGATCAGAAGCTGCCGGATAATTTCCCGAAGGACTTCCCTATTTATCCCGGAGTCAAGTTCACGGGCTCGATGTCAGGCAACAACCAGAAGCAGGATTCAAAGGGCTTCTGGGTCGTCATGTCGACAGGTGACTCAGTCGATCAGGTCAAGGAATTCTATGATGCCCAGCTGGAGACTTCAGGCTGGGAGGTAGCCAATACCATGACTGCCGGCAGCCTTGTCAGCTGGACGGTGAAAAAGGGCACCCTGGAAGGCGCTGTCTCAGTAACCCGGGGCGAGCAGGACTCGGAAACGGCTATCACAGTCACCCTGGGTTCATACATCAGCCCGCCGGATCAACCGCAGGAGTAACACTCCGTCATTAGACGGATAAGGCTGACGGAACGGATCAGAATTCCCTATGACCCGCCGCGTGGTGCATCCGCCAGCGCCGGGGAGCCGGCGCGTTACTCTCCAGGATAACCTGTCCTTTAACCCAAGTGGCCAGATATTTAGCGCGGCTCTGAGACGTTTCTTCATCGACTCCCTGACTCCTTAGCCACAGGTAGAGATCAATGAAATCGGGATCGGGAGCTCTTAACCCTGGAGAGTATGTACGTAACTTTTCCTGCCAAGGAGAATCGGGTATTTGCGCATCACGATGGGATTCCGGTTGTTTCATGTATGTGAATTATACGTCCACAAACCGGATTGTAACAACCGGCACATACAAAAACGTCCTCTGGGAACTCCCGCCCTAAAGAGGGTGGGAAGTCCTAAAGGACGTTAGAAGGCCTATATAGTAATCATGTAGGCTGTATTTGTCAATACCTCAGTCGACTTATAATATAAATTATATATTACGATTATCCTTCGGAGCGTCAGAGAGGCCAAATCAGAAGTTCACTTTCCCAAAAAAATCGGGGCAGAGTTGCGCATCAGCACTTCTCTGCCCCATCAGGCAGAACTGGTCTACTTGGTTAGTTTGGTAATTACGGTGCGAATGGCGGCAGGCTGTATTGGAGCTGGAAAATTGCCTCCGCCTGGCCGGGTTCGTTAGCACCGGCTTCAAAAATCGCCAGTAGTTCGGCTTCCAATCCAGCTCGAACATCATCGAAAGCCAGATTCTGCTGTGCTGCTATCAGTGAAGCAAGTTCAGCAAGAGGGTCCTTGACCGGAACCCGGGCTTTGCATTCCCCTTCTCTCCACGGAAATCTAAGCTCAACGTAATACACATCCGTGGAAAACAGCAGATCAGCGCAATCTATCTGGTCAGAATTATCAAGACTTCTGGCCACCCATCGGTCTTTCTCCCGAACTAGCTTGAATGTTCCGCCGGACGGGATTTCTACCAGCGTGCCGTCTCCGTCCCGCAGCGAGACGTTCAGCACGTTTGGCTGGTAAATCTGTACCAACTCACCCAAACCCCATTTGTTTTGCAAGGCACGAATGAGTTGTTCGGACCCGTCTCCGCTGTATTTTGCTTTCAAATACAGCACCGGGCACTCCGCAGGTGGAGGCGTGGGGGTCGGTGGTGGCGGTGTCGGTTTCTGTCGGCTTACGAAGGGCAGAAACAGGCATGGTTTCCTGACGACATATGTCCGGGACCAGTCCAGGAGCGGAGAGCCGCCCATCCAGTTTCCCTCGCTGTCGATCTGGATCTGGAAATATTCAATTTCAATATGATACTTTACGTTCCAGCCGTCGCAAGGCGGGATATGGAAGTACCATACAAAAGCGGGAACGCCATCAGTAACCGGATGACTCACAATCGGTTTTGGGTTGAATGTCTGAATCAGCTTGCCGTTACGCTTCAGCTTTACTACCATATCCAGTTTCGACCTATCCGACGGCTGATTCGGAAGCCAGCTGCCCCACACCTGGAGGCAGAACGAGTCAATCGACGGATCATAGACAACCCAAACACGCGCCGGGCTATCATTTGGTCCCAGATCCCGGGGATTCCCCTCAAATTCGAGGGGAGGCCGGTCGCTGCAGGAACCGGTGACAATTTGCGGCTCGGCACTGGCCGGTTGGGGAACGTAAAGCATGCCAAATACGACAGTGAAAACCAGCACTCTCAGTAAAATCTTAAATATCTTATACTTGTTCATCAGTTACTCCTCTACTCTAATAGTGATGATTTTTCCGAAATTGTTAGAATTTTCGATAAACCCTCCTTATAACTTAAGTAAATCTTCGGATGGAAGCCGGCGACAATATACCTTACCGCCGCCCTTCATCCGAAGACGGAAAAGTTGGGATGGAGTACCGATGAGCGTAATCACTTCGTAGACCAGTTGTTAAGGAGCTTGGTACGGC
>Ga0154812_113_pt3 | contig 16977 bp, 6 predicted proteins | sample Rifle2008BG16ft_FD_105820 | JGI IMG/M metagenome (GOLD analysis project Ga0154812, IMG submission 105820) | Candidatus Gottesmanbacteria bacterium RBG_16_52_11 | reverse complement strand
GTTGCTGGTCCGTAAGTATGCCTCCACCGAACCGTCTCCTGCCTTCGGCAGCGAGGCATCGGCTTCATACGGTACTGCCGACAAAATGACGCTGTCCGCCTGGGTCAATGCCGATACCCTGGATTCAACTCAGAGAAACATCATATCCCGCGGCTCCTCACCGGCATTCGACTGGACCCTGGCCTCATCAGCGACGTCTGCCGGCAAGCTGTTCTTTTCAAGCGACGGACATGCCACTGCCGGTATATCAAACGCGACACTTTCTACCGGCTCCTGGTACCACGTAGCTATGACGGTCGAAGGGACGAAGACTAAGCTGTTTATAAACGGAAACCTGGACCGTGACATAGACAGTTCCGGATTCATACCGGGTGTGGGGACTATTGCCATCGGTGCAGCTGCCAACGGTTCCCAAGGGTGGGACGGCAAGATCGACGACGTCCGCATCTATGACCGCGCCCTTTCTCCGGCTGATATCAGTCGGCTATACAACTGGGCTTCCGGACCGGTTGCCTATTATAAATTTGACGAAGGAAAAGGTACAGCTAACGTGTATGACTCATCCGGCTTCGGAAACATCGGTACTATAAACGGCGGCATGACGGAAAACGATTGGGTTCCCGGCAGGATCGGCACCGCACTTGATTTTGACGGAAGCAATGATAATATCAGCGTGGCTGATACTGCCAGCCTGAGACCTGATAATGGCGACTGGAGTTTATCTCTTTGGGCAAAACCACCAAATTCGAACCAGACCAGCACGTTTGTTTCAAAAAGGCAAAACACCGGTGACTACGAGCAGTGGAGTTTAAGTATCTGCGGAAACAACGGTTGTGGTGTCGCCGGGCAATATCTTGTCGGAATTTTCAGACAGAGTGAAGCCGTTGAGAGACGTGCTATTTCTACATCGGATGTAGCTGATGGCTCATGGCACCACTATTCGATGATCGCCGACAAATCTGCAAATAAAATCAAGTTATTCCAGGATGGAGTTGAACTGGTTACGACCCTAACCACAGACGGCGTCTGGCCGACCGTCAACAATGCCGATTCCGTAAAGATTGGGCATGACAACGGCTCGTTATATTTCTCCGGTGCCATCGATGATGTCAAAATCTACAACTACGCCCGCACCCCCGCTCAAGTAGTTGAAGACATGAATGCCGGGCATCCGGCACCGGGTAGTCCGGTGGGATCAGCAGTACTCCACATCAATTTTGATGAAGGATATGGGGATACGGCAAATAATTCCGGTAATGGAGGTACCGTTATAAACGGTAATCTGGCAGGTACAGGATCCTGTCCCGGCGGAAACGCGTGTCCGGTTTGGTCTAATTCCGGGAAAGTCGGAAAAGCCCTGGATTTTGAAACGTCCGGTACCAGTGATTACACAGCCGTAAGTGATGATGTGTCGCTTGATATCACGGCGGCTATGTCGCTTGAGGCTTGGTTTAAACTGGAAACCCTGCCTTCTGATCCATATTGCAGTCCGATTATTCATAAAGATGCGGATTCCAGCGGTTATTCTCCTCCGAATTACGGCCGACTTTACGATATACAGGTCTGTAGCGGACTGGCTAGTGTTCAGTTTTGGGATGGATCAACTGTTCGTCAGGCAAGTTGCACTACCCCGATTCAAACCGACAACTGGTATCATGTAGTCGGAACGTTCGATGGTACTTCAGTCAAATGCTACATGAACGGTAAGTCCGAAGGGACCGCTTCCTTTTCCCAGACATCCATAACTACAAGTTCCAGAAGGCTGTTCATCGGTGCCGGTCGGATAGATGCTGGAAATGTGGAATACACCGACGGCCTTGTGGATGAAGTAAAAATCTATTCATCTGCCCTCACCTCGGATCAGGTATATATGGAATACAACCAGGGAATGGCCGCGGTCATGGGCGCCGTTTCGACTGATGCATCAAACAATGCATCGTGGTCCGGAAGTGACGCCTACTGCCCGCCGGGACAGGGAACTGCCTGCACCGCACCGGTGGGGGAATGGGAGTTTGACGAGAATACCGGTACCACAGCTAACGACACTTCCGGCAACGGTAAAACCGGGACACTGACCGCCGGTCCCGTCTGGACCACCGGGAAAATCGGATCATCAGTCCGATTTGACGGTACCGACGATTTCATAGATGTGGGTTCAGGGCCTTCTACAGTTAAAACCGTATCCTTTTGGGTAAATCCCCAGACCTCAACTGAATATCCGGTTGACCTCAACGGTTCAGCCTATGTCTGGATTAACGCGGGAGCGGTGACTGCGCAGGGATTCACCAGCCCGACAATTTATGTAAATGGCTTGGTTAACGGATCCGTCTCTACCGGAGTCTGGAATTATGTTGTCGTCACCACAGCCATGGGTCTCAATGCTTCAGACTTCGATATCGGCCGGATTGAAGGGGTCGGTTACCACGAGGGGATGATTGATTTGGTGAGGCTTTACGATTACGCCCGCACTCCTGCTCAGATCGCCTGGGATTATAACCGGGGTTCGCCGTCCGTCCGGTATAAATTTGACGATTGCCAGGGTACTACCGCCCATAATGCCGCTCCCACGGCTTCAGGGGACGCTCCGGGAAACAATGCCTCGATTCTGATCGGCGCTACAGCCGGCAACACCAGCGCCGGGTCCTGTTCTTCCGGACAGGGGAGCGAAGCCTGGAATGACGGGACGACGGGGAAGAGAAACTACTCCCTGGACTTTGACGGAGCAGATGATGTAGCGACAGTCAGCGCCTTTTCGCCTCTGGCTTCTGCGGGTCAGACTACTACCAACCTGTCCTGGGGCTCCTGGCTATATCCCAAGACTTCGGCAGCTTCAAAAACCATCATGGAGAAGGTCACCGAGTTCAGGCTGACAACGGACGGAAGCGGCAAGCCCATCTGCGATATCTATACCGGAGGCGCCTTCACCACCAACACTGCCGGAGCCGGAGCGGTGGCCCTGTCTCTATCCTCCTGGAACCATGTCCTTTGTACCTATGACGGCATCAATATCAAAGTCTACCTCAACGGCAATCAGACCGACTCATGGATTCAGGGAAGTTCAATCACCGCCGCCTCAAGCGCCCTTCACATCGCCCAGAACTCCTCATCAGCCCAGCGGTTCGAAGGTCAGTTGGATGAAATGACCATATTTACCTACCCCCTGACGATCCAGCAGGTGCGGAACCTGGTCAACGGGGGAGCGGTGAATTACGGCCCGTTACAAGGCGCTCCGCAATAAAATCAGGTATTTAAGTATATATGTATATAAGTATTAAAGTTTATCAAACGCAATTTCGAGACAAATATGGTTTTATACCTAAATACCTAAATACTTATATACCTAGATACCTATCTTTATGTCTCGTATCATAACTAACCATAACAAACTATATAGACTTCTCGTCACCCTTTCGGCGTGGTTTGTCATCGCTTTCCTGCCGCTAGTCGCCATATCCCTGAAAAATGCTCCCAAAACGGAAGCCGCCTGGTTTAGTGGCGCCTGGAAGTACCGCCAGCAAGTGACGATAAATAATTCATCCGGTAGCGAGTTGACCGGTTATCAGGTAAGCATAGTACTTGATACTTCTGCACTTATAACCGCCGGGAAGATGCAGTCTGACTGCAGTGACATACGCCTGATCGGTCCGACTGGCAATGAACTCAGCGATCCGTATACGGTACTAAGTTGTAATACTACCGGGACCAATATTTGGATCAAATTTGCCACGTTACCGGTATCCAATACGGTACTTTACCTTTATTATGGCAATAATACGGCTGAGCCCAAAGCCGTTGACGGAGATCTGCTGTTCGAGTACTTCGATGATTTCGCCGGTACCACTATTTCCGGCAATTATTCTTCCGGCGGGGGAGGTACGATTTCCCAGAACGAATACGTTTCATTCCGCAATAATGCGGACGCCTGGGATACCTATTTTTTCAAGACTGCCGGTATTGATCGGGCAACCGATAAAACGCTGCAGCTTAGATTTAAAGGGGATTCGGGTGCCCGGGCTATGGTCGGGTGGCACGATTCGGGATCCGGTGGGTCCAATACTGACCTGGTATACGCGCTGTATTTCAACAACGGCACGTTTGACGTATCCGAAGACGGCAATGACCGCGCATGTACTTCCTGTGTCACCTACACAGTCGGCACCTGGTACGACGTTAAAATCGAACTCAAATCAACCGGCGCCAAGTACTACTACAAAGCTATTTCGTCAACGACATGGTCGCTTCTGTATGACTCTTCCTACTCGTCGGAGACCCCGCTCAAGCCCGGAGTAATCCATTACGATGCTGCCGAGTATTCCTATACTGACGACTGGATAGTACGTGAGTATACCGCAACCGAGCCGACCGTCACTTTAGGCTCGTCCGAATCAGCCCCATCTCCGATAGCCATCTGGTCGCTGGACGAGGGTTATGACCAGCCGCTGGAGCTGCCGCTCACCGGCCACGAACAGGTTATCAACATCCTTCAGAGTGAATTTAGTGTCGGCGTCACCAACAGCTTTTTCCCGACCGACAATTCCCTGGGCATCATCGAATGGGACGCGGATAAGTATCCTGACTCCACCGTCTATTTTGAAACCGTCATCCACGGAACCAACGGACTGTCCGGCATGTATGCGTATTTATATAAAACCGACGGTACGCAGATTACCAGCAGCTGGGCCGGTACGCAGAGTACGACGTATGTCCGTTATTTAGGGGGTCCTGTAACACTTGAAGACGGTGCCCAGTATACAGTCAGGATTTCCGGTTTTGACGGCCTGTGGGATTCCGGCGGCTATATCAAGGCCGCCCGGCTGATCGTGGTCCAGAACGATCCGGAAAAGATTACCGCCACCCGGACCAGCGTTGACTTAAGCACTATAGAGTCAACTGCTAGCGCTACGGCTGCACCGGTTAGTGCGCCCCACCTCTATTATTATGACTCATCCAAGTTTTCTCCGGCGCCCACGGCATACTTGGAAGCACCGCTGAGGGCTTCTCCTCCCAGTATCGAACAGCAATTAAACATTTCCGATCAGTATTTTTCGACCACCGGCACTACGTATGTCCCGTCCGATAATTCCCTGGGACTTGTATATTGGGATGCAGACAGATATCCCGGCGCAACGGTGTATTTCGAAGCTATCATCGCTGACAGCGGCGGTACCAATGCTCAAGTATATGCCGGGTTACATAATTCCGCCGGTACTCTGGTAAACGGTTCCGAAGTCAATACCTCAGCTGACGGGTATACCCTACTCCGGTCTGGAAGTATTTCCCTGACTGACGGAACTGCCTACACGGCCAAGCTGAAGCATACTAATTTCGGCAGCCATGCCCGGATGCTGGCAGCCCGGCTGATCGTTGTGCAGTCAGATACCACGAAAATTACCGCAACGGAAACGCAGACGGAAATCGGTGACAACGAAGCCACTTCTTCCGCCTCATATGTCAGTCTGACGAATCCCAAATATTACGGCTATGACTCGGCCAAATTCAATCCGACCCCTTCGGCATACCTTGATGCGGCATTCAAGCCGTATTCACCGGATATCGAACAGCAGATTAATCTGTTGGACAGGTATTATACGACCACCAGTGCGACATTTGTTCCCACGGACTACTCGCTGGGCATGGTTTTCTGGGACAGCTCGAGGTATACCGGCGAAACGGTGTATTTCGAAGCTGTTATCGCCGACAGCGGCGGCACCAACGCTCTGGTGCATGCGGCGCTTTATGACAATACGAATACTGAGGTCAACGGATCTGACGTGTCGACCTCATATGACAACTATATCCGGCTGCGTTCGCCGGCCATATCACTGGAAGACGGTAAATTCTATACCGTGAGATTGCATCATAATGGGTCAAATACTGCCCGGATGAAAGCCGCCCGGCTGATAATAGTACAGTCTCATGCCACAAAGTTGACGGATACCGATACCTGGATTGATATCGGCAGCAATCAGACCGGTATTACAAATACAGCCGCTGCCGAACTGACGAACCCCAAGTACTACATGTACGATCAGGCCAAATTCAATCCGACTGTCGAGTCAACGGGAGACGCTTCATTCTCAGCTACCCTGAAGATCGACAGTGCCGGGGATACCATGACAGCCGAGCTTTTTAACCGGACCGACAATACGGCAGTTGCGACAGTATCAGCGACCGGCTCAACCAGCTGGGTCTATGCATCGGTATCCAATGTGGACAGCAGTTCCGCCTGGGACACCACTAACGACGATGAATATTCCGTCCGGGTATTCTGTACCGACGGGGACGGAGGAGGATGCAGCGGCAATATTGCCAATGCAAATATTATTCTCTATCAGAGCACAGCCTCCGGTATTACGGACCTGGAAACCGTTCAGCAGCACATCAGTTCTCTGGTTACTGCGGCCACCTCATCATATGTGGAACAGGATTTCGACGTAGAGCATAAACCATCCAATTTCGGTAATACCCCGGTGATTCGTTTCGAAGCTACGATGAAGACTTCTGCCGGTACCGGATATGCCATATTTCATGATGACATTACCGGTACGGATCTCACGGACAGCGAAATTTCCACCACCAGTGCTGTCTATTCACGTGTCAGGACAACCTCTGATATCATGTCTAGTCTCCGGACAACTCCCTTTAATTACGACGACCGTCTGAAAAATTCTGCCTCCAACACGACGTCAGTTGCTAATTCCTGGCTGGTGATCCAGATCAGCAACCTGCCAACATCAGGCACCGCCGGTGGTGTCGAGCTATATAACAGAACCGATGCGGCATCCGTCACCAGTTCGCAGGTTACATTCTCCGGTGCCGGTTTCAGCAGTAACCGGAGTTCCTCGCTGACTCTGACTCCCGGTAAGGAATATGAGATCCGCATCCAGAAGGGAACACTGGCCAACGCCAAACTGGTGTTTTACCAGAACAACGCCGGAGGTATTTCCGCGCTTGAGACTACGCAGTTACAGGTGAATACCAGAACGGTGGTGTCTGCCGGATCATATACCAGCCAGGAATTTGACACGATCTTTCACCCTGAGATACAGATTGTGGGTCCGGCTGACCGCAGTTTTTCCGGCGGTACATATGGCATTACGTTTGAGGCGACGATGAAGGCAGCGTCGTCAACTACCGCCTATGCCCGACTTTATAATATAACCGATGCCTTGGCGATTACCGGATCAGCCGTCAGTACGACTTCAGCGACATTCACCCGCGTAACCAGCGGCGATTTCAATTCCAATATGCCGGCGCAGAGATCTGATGATATCACTCTGGATACCCAGGCATACAATTCGGGCTCGTCTGCTACTACCATTTCTTCCACCCGGATCATTATATCCGTAACGGGTATGACTACGGTGGGTTCGACTGCTTACGCGGATTTGTATGACGTGACGGCTTCCTCACCGGTTACTTCTTCGGAAATATCAACTTCCCTTGGGGACTGGACACTGGTGCGTTCAGGGGAACTGTCGCTGACTTCCGGACACGAGTATATTGTCCGTCAGCGTAGTGCTGCCGAATCGGTCAAGATTTTCATCTTGGGTTCACGGCTGATTCTGGACCAGTCTGATACCACAAACGGCATAAGGGCAGTGGAAACCGTGCATATGATGATCAACTGGGCGACTACGCAGGCAACCTCGACCTATACCGACAAGGATTTCATTACCCAATATACACCCGGAAACGACCACTATATCGGCGATAATATCAACGCCAGCGCCATGTACTTCGAGTCGACACTCAAAACATCGAATGTGACCAATGCCGCCTATGTCAAGCTGAAAAACGATACTTCTGGAGCCGATATTACCGGTTCGGAACTTTCTTCCACCAGCCTCACGTATGAACGGAAACGCACTGCCGTATCGATTGCATCGGCCATGCCGACTGCGGATCAGAAACTGGAATCACCGATCAAAAACTACGCGTCCGACACGACAACGGTTGCCAGTTCGTGGCTGATCATACAGAATACCCGAACCAAGCCGCGGGTTGCCTATGACGGTACCGTTGATGCCAACCACGGAGGTATAGTTGGTGCGACCTGGAGCCGTGAATGTAAGCAGGGGAACTGTCTGTCATTTGACGGCAGCGGTGACTTCATCGCCGTTGACGATGATCCTGATCTCGATTTTAACGACAGCAGTTCTTTTACGGTCAGCGGGTGGTTCCGGCATACGCCGGCATCCGCAGCGGAAATGATCGTTTCCAAGTTCGAATCGACCGGCTCCGACGGTGGGTATAAGGTCTACATGGAGTCCGACGGCGATATTACCTTCGGCATCGATGACGACAACACCGGCTTCCCCGAGGACTGGGCTTCCTCCACGCGGGCTTCCTATGATGACAATACCTGGCACCATTTTGCCGCCGTGAAAAACGGCACAACCTCCATCACGCTTTACATCGACGGCGAAGCAGTCGGGGAGGACGTCAGCCTGAGTGCTTCCGGTTCAACCGCCAATGACGACACCCTGTATATCGGCACCGATTCGGATTTTACTGATGATTACACCGGAACGCTTGATGATATCAGGTTGTTTGCTTATGCCCGGTCAGCTGACCGGATTAAATCCGAGTATCTGGCCGGTGCCGCGCCTGCGGGATCGGTAGCCAGTGTTGCCAAGGATGTTTCGCAGCTTTCGGAAAACCTGGTCGGCTGGTGGAAGATGGATGAAACCGCGGCAGACACCTGCGACGGCACTAACGATGCCTGCGACTCCTCGGGATACGCCAACCATGCCGCATGGACGGACAATGCGGCGTCAGCTTCCGGTAAACTTGGATACTCAGCTGTTTTTGACGGGACATATGACAGGGCAGCAGTGGCGGCACCCGTGGCAATTCCCGCTAACTGGTATAACCCTGACTGGACCCGGATGCAGCCGGTAACAGTGACAAATAATGTCGCGTCGGTTTTAACCGACTACCAGGTGCGCCTGACGGTAACCTATGACTCGGATATGCAGACCGATTTCGACGATTTACGTTTCATCAGCAGTTCCGGTACCGAGCTTGATTATTGGATTGAAACCAAAACGGACAGCGTATCGGCAGTGGTCTGGGTGGAAGTTGACTCAATTCCTGCAAGCGGAACGGCCAATATCTACATGTATTACGGCAATCAACTCGCCGCATCAGCAAGTAGCGGCGACGCTACCTTCCCCAAGTACTTTGAGGACTTCACCGGATTTTCCGACGGAACCGATATCACGGCTGTTGATGCCCGCTGGACGAAAGATGTCGATTATTCCAGCACCTATACAATTGATGCCGGCAGACTCAAAGCATTCCATCCGGCTAGCGCGCCGAGTGCAGCATTTGACGGAGCATTATATACGTTTGACTCTGAAATCACCACCAATCAGGTTTTCGAAGTCAGTGTCACCGTTGCCGATTCCAATAACTGGGATCTGTTTTTCGGGGCAGGCGACAGCGGCTGGACCGGTTTAGTTAATAATAACTGGACATCCTCAGCCCTCTGGTCGGCCATCAATAATGAAAGCTGGCAGGGCTGGACTTCAAGCTGGCTGGTTGCCCAGAGCGGTCTGTCCGTAGGAACAACATACCGGTTCGGATTTTCCTTCGACATTTCCGGTGACCTGGCGAAATACTATCTGGACGGGACATACAAAATCGACCGGACATTCCCGGATACCGGAACGACGGGAATCAAGAAATTCGCCTTCGGTAACTACGGTTACAGCGGACTGGACGCTACCTGGTACATCGATAAAATCCGGATCCGGGAATATGCGGCCACTGAGCCTACCGTATCCAGCGGTTTGGAATCGGGCAACGCCATGACCGTATCCGCCTGGGTCAACGCCGACACCCTCGATTCCACCCAAAGAAATATTGTCGCCCGCGGTTCCTCCCCGGCATTCGACTGGACCCTGTCCTCATCGGCGACATCCACCGGCAAGCTGTACTTCAGTAGCGACGGTGAGGCAAATACTGGAACTTCAGTCACCGCCCTTGCCACCGGAAGCTGGTACCACGTAGCCATGACGGTTGAAGGCACGAAGACTAAACTGTTCATTAACGGAAACCTGGATAAGGAGATTGACAGCTCAGGGATTATTCCGGGTACGGGTGACATCGCCATCGGTGCCGCCGCCAACGGTTCCCAGGGCTGGGACGGCAAAATTGATGACGTCAGAATATATAACCGGGCGTTGACGGGGAGTGAGGTGCGCGATCTGTATGCCTGGACACAGATACCGGCACTTTACTACTCGTTCGACGAAGGGACCGGAACCACGGCGGTATACGATAGGAGCGGCAACGGCCACACTGCAAGTATGAACGGGAGTATCCCCGAATCAGCCTGGACTCAGGGTCAGTACGGCAGCGCCCTATTGTTTGATGGCAGCAACGACTACCTGTCCGCTACTGATACCGTGCTTTTATCGCTGACCGTTCCGGCCAAATCCTGGGGCGCCTGGATCAAGCCTTCGGCGGTTGCTACTAAAGCAATTATTGTCAAAAACGACGAATACCGGCTGGTGACTGACGGCTCCGGCAATCCGGTCTGCCAGATCCATAACGGCTCCAGCTGGCAGACCGCAGCTACCGGATCACAGGCGCTGACGGCTAACCTTTGGCAGCACGTCCAGTGCGTCTACGACGGCACCACACTTGGTGTCTATGTCAATGGGGTGCGTACCGGATCACAATCCCTTTCAAACATATCAAACAATACCGTTAATCAGCTTTGGGTCGGGGATGACGAGGGCGGCACCTACGGCAACTTTTCCGGCGTTATCGACGACCTGAAAATCTACTCCTATGCCATTGAGCCGGAGCAGGTGGTTGCCGATTACAATGCCGGCCACCCGGCACCGGGGTCGCCTGTCGGATCGCCGGTTGCCTACTGGCGGCTGGATGAGGGATTCGGCACGACTGCTAATGATAGTTCGGCAAACGGTAACAACTTGACGCTCTCATCTGCCTCCTGGACGACGTCAGGTTATACAAATATTGCCTATGCCGGAGCCGATAATACCCGGATGTACCGCACTGACGACCCGGACCTGGATTTCGCCGCAGCCGAGAATTTAAGCATTTCCATCAGGTTCAAACGCTCAGCCGTGTCAAATGCGGAGTACCTGGTCTACAAGGAAGACGGCAGCGAAGGTTACGCGGTATGGCTGGACAGTGACGGTGACGTGGTCTTCGGGATCGGAGATACCAACTCGGTATCATTTCCGGAGGAGTCAGTTGGTGGCAGCCTGTCACGCAACTTCGATGATGACGCCTGGCACCATGTGCTGGCGGTCAAGGATGGTACAACTTCCATCCGGCTCTATGTCGACGGCCGGGAAATCGGGAGCGACACGTCACTTACTACCGATGCGTCGCTCGAGAACGCCGGTACATTCTATGTGGGCGACGCCAATGCCGCCGACGGTACCGATGAATTTCTGGGGACGATTGACGAGGTGAAAGTCTTCCGTTTGCAACTGAGCGAGGACCAGGTAAAAGTTGACTCGGCTCAGGGCGCCGCTGCCGTAATGGGCGCGGTCGGGACGGAAAGCAACGGTACCTCGCCGAGCTGGTCAAGCGCCCGGGGATTCTGCGTTCCGGGCGATGCAACGGGCTGCAGCAGCCCGCTGGCATACTGGAAAATGGATGAAAAGCAGGGCACGGCACTGACTGACGACAGCGCCAACAACCACGGAGGTGCTTTTTCCGATGCCCCGACCTGGCAGCACGCGGCGATGTGTCACTCGGGCACGTGTCTTTTATTTGACGCCAGCAATGATGCGGTTACGGTTTCCGATTCGATAGCCGGCATTAAGACGGTATCCCTGTGGGTCAAGCCGAAAGTTTCATCCACATCGGTCCTGGCGCTTAACGGGTCACAGTACATCGAAGTCAGTGGGGGCAGCATAGCCGCCACCGGATTTACGGCTCCGGTTATTTACATAAACGGCAGGAAAGGAACTTCAGTCATACTCGACTCTTGGCAGCATGTCGAGGTGACAACCGGTACTTCTGTATCCGGGTCTGCTATTACCATGGGGCTTGCCAACGGGACATACCTTAACGGCTGGCTGGATGAGATCAGGCTTTACGATTACGAACGGTCTGGGTCCCAGGTTGCCTGGGACTACAATTATGGTGCTCCCAGGACCCATTTCCGCTTCGACGCCTGCCAGGGGACCACAGAGAACGATTCAGCCGGCAACGGCACGGTGGCGACGGTCACTATAGGCGGTTCAGGAGACAATGACGGGCTCGGTACCTGCGATTCGGAAGACGCGACTGAAGCCTGGAATAACGGCACCACCGGCAAACTCAACGCCAGCATTGACCTGGACGGCAACGACGACTATGTGACTACCGGCAGCTATTCGCCTTTGGCTGCGGCCGGCCAGTCGACCGCCCGGGCTTCCTGGGGCGGGTGGTTCTACCCCAAGACCGCGGTTGCTACCAAAACCCTGATGGAGAAGGCCAGCGAGTTCCGCCTGACCACCGACGCTTCGGGCAATCCGATTTGTGATATCTATACCGGGGGAGCCTTTACTTCCAATGCGGCCGGCGCCACCCCGATTGCGGTGCAGATTGATGCCTGGCAGCATATCTACTGCACCTACGACGGCACAAACATCAGAACATATATAAATGGCAGGGAGACGGATTCCTGGATTCAGGCCGGCAATATCACCGCCGCCTCGAGCGTCCTTTACATCGGGGAGAATTCAAGTAGCGCCCAGCGATTTGAGGGGCAGGTCGATGACGTCCAGATATTTAACTACCCCCTGACATCAAGGCAGATCCTCACGGTCGGAAACGAAGGCCCCGTCCGCTTCGGCCCGGCAACGGGCAGCCCGCCATAATGGAAGTATTTAGGTATTTAAGTATTTAGGTATATAAGTATGAAAACCGATAATAAGATCCGGTCATTTACTGATTTATTGGCATGGAAAGAAGGACATAAATTGGTTTTGAATGTTTACCGGATAACTAAATCTTTCCCTAAGGATGAGCGGTTCTGTCTGACTGACCAGATGAGGCGGTCCGTTCTGTCAGTGACTTCAAATATCGCTGAAGGCTTTTCCCGGCCGACGAAGCCTGATAAAAAGCATTTCTATTATCAGGCACTTGGTTCACTAACCGAACTTCAGAATCAGCTTCTGGTATCACGGGATATCGGATACCTGGAAGCGGGGGAGTTTAGTACTGTGGTCGATCTTACGGTTTCTGTTTCGAAGCTTATCCGTTTTCTCGTCAGATACCTAAATACCTTATCAGGTCCCTAAATACCTATATACCTAAATACCTATATACCTATATTCTCGTGTAGTACACGCTCCGGCCTTTCCCGTGTCCCGCCAGCACCCCGAGTTTTACGAGTTTCGCCAGCTCCCGTGACGCCGTTACCTGGGAAATCCGAAAACGGGTCTTCACCTGGATATTGGTGATCCTGCTGTCGGGGTTTGCCATCAGCCCGAGGATTTCCTGTTGCCGGGCAGAGAGGCTAAATCCGGCTTCCGGCCGCGCCGGTTTTTGCAGCTTGTCCAGAAGCACGGTGAGCGCGGTTTCGGAGCATTCGGTATAGTAGTCAATCCAGGGTGCACTTTTCCCGTCGGCTACGAGCGGCGAGACAGCCGCTTCATATTGCCGCGGATGCTCCCGAAGACCCGGCTCCACTGCCAGAAGATCCTTCAGACTGTAACAGTCCTTATACAGAAACACCGACGAAACCGCCATTGCCAGGGGATGGAAGGCAGTACCGGTGAGAGCTGCCAGGTGTCCGTATGCCAGCGCCGCGCTGACTACCGGATGATCCGGTTTGGTCTGGAGCCACTTGAGGAGTTCCCGGATATCCTCCGGATCGATCCGCCGTGACGGCGGAAAAGCCGCCTTACCGGCCCGGAGCATTGTGTCGATGCTGTCGATTTCCGCTGTCATTACCGTCCGGGGACTGGCAGTCCAGTGTTCGCTGATGTATCCGGATACCCGCGCGAAGTTTCCGATTATTGTATCTTCCTGAGTCTTGCCTCTGCCGCTCAGAGCCCGTACTACCCGCTCAGTATTTGCAGTACCTCCGGGAACTAGGATGGATACCCTCCGCAGCAGCGTTTCCCACCGGAGTGACCTTTCGGCTGCCGGTGTGATGCCGGTCAGGAGGACTTGGTCCCGGATGTCATCGCATTTTTTAAGGAGTTCCCGGGTGGCGGGGGACAATGTATACGTTATCGGTATCATGCCGTGATTGCCAAAGCAGCTTTTGATTTAACATATCATATTCTTATCACGTTTGTAAAGTTTAATATTTTGACTGTCAATACGATTTAATTATTCATTGATGAAATGATTACGATATGATTAAGCTGCTACTTGACAACCTTATATTATATATACGATTATAGTTGTAGGAACTGGTAAGGACTTGTAAGAAGCTAAGTAAAGACTTGTAAATATTGAAGATATCAGTTCCTTTACTGAAAAACCGACGGTTCGCCTGCTTCGGGGTTTGGGCGGGAGAATAACTGCTGCCCATGTCCCAACAAACCTATACCGTCAAACAGGTCGCCGACATCCTCGGGTATTCTACCAATTCCATTTATTCGTTCCTCAAAGCCAGGCGTATCAAGGGTGTCAGGGTCGGCAAAGGCAGGTTCCGTATTCCCCAGGCGGAAATCGACCGGTTGCTGGACCGGAAATCTCCGGCTTCTAAACAACTGGCTAGTGTTGCCGGAGAGATTAAACCGGCAGTCGCAGTTGAAGCATCGGAACTTAAGCGCATGCCGCTTAGGTTACCCCACGTTAATGTTCCGGATATCTTTGACTGGTTCACCGGCATATCTGCCGTGGCAGTCGGTCTGGCACTGTTTCTGGTTAGCGGCATTTTTGAGGGATTGGTGGTGTTTGATGCTGCCTGGCTTCCTGTATTGGGAACGCTACTGGTTGCAGCCGGTACGGCAATCCTTTACTCGGACATATCCGGATCGGGCCGGTCGGTCTGGTACGGGGCCGGCGTGGCCGGAATCGTCCTTGCAAATACATTTATATCCTATATATTTTGGATAAAAGCCGATAGTGCAAGTATGGTCCTTTTCGGACTCATCGCCGGCAGTCTCGCGGCTAAGCAGATGCTGCGTATCAGCCCGCGGCAGGCATTCCTGTATACGGCAATGGGCATCGGTAGTATCGTGCCGTTTCTGCTATTGTCCCGGGAACCGTCGCAACTCTCAAATTTTTCGCTCCATTTCGGCGGGGTTTCTGCCCGGTACACCTGGATCATCGTGGCGGCAATTCTCGCCCTGTCCTACCGGTACTTTACCGGAAAAATCGGCGGCATCTGTTCCACCTGCCTTTGGCTTGGTGCCGCGCTGCTGTTTTACGTTTCACTCGAGTATTCCTATAACGCCGCATGGCCGCAGGCGATGCTGGTGCTGGTCCTTGCCGCCATGCTTCTGTTGTCTTCAATCTGGCAGACCCTGGCGTTTTTCCGGCGGACCGACCGGAAATACGTATTCACCACGCTGGGTTTTGTCCTGATTGCGCTATCCGCCTGTATCGGCGTAATCCGGCTGCTTCAGGATGCGGTACTTCGCTATGCCAGCGTCAGGCTTGAGGGTACGGTACTTTATGCCCGTGAGCTGGTGGAATCATCCGTTGACCGGCTGAGCCTGAATGTCGAGACCGCCGCGTCAAATCCGCTGGTGGCGGAACTCCTGGCTTCCGGATCGTCTGCGGGAGCTCAGGATCTGGTCAGGTCATTCTATGCGTCAAGGAGCAATATCCGCCGGATCATGCTGGCAAAGACCGACGGAACGGCGGCGGCGGTTTATCCGATTGAGGCTACCGTCTCGGGTGCCGTTTCGGAAGATTTGTTAATCCGGACGCTAGCCTCCAGGCGGGCAGTCCTGTCGGAAAATGCGGCACTGCCGGGTAGCGCCGGGAGCCCTACAGTAGTCATCAGCGTACCCGTACTGAATGCGGAAAAGGAAGTTGTCGGCATCGTGGCATCGGAAATGGATTTTGAACAGCTGGCTTACCGTCTGAGTCTGCTGGCGGTACCGGGCAGCGGGGAATATGTCGAAGTCACCAGCCGTTCAGGCAGGAAATTCATCGGCCATGAGCCTGAGGTTCAGGTTCCGGGACCGGTGGTTGATGTGCCGTCGGGCAAACAGAGTGTGGTCTTGCGTCAGACTGATGCTGCCGGGTCCGGGATACTCGTAGCATATTCCGAATCGGCGAAATACCATTGGACGGTTACTGATACCCTGCCGGTTACCCGGGCGGTACAGGCATCTCAGGCTGCCAGCATCCCCCTCATGGTGGCAATGGCCTGCACGGTCATGCTGGTGCTGGTCGTATCCGTCCTGAACCGGTCGTACCGGCTGCCGCGGGAGGATACGTCGTGAAAGGGAGTTCGGACAACGGACCAGTCAGTACCTTCCGCCCCGGAAGGTTTTTGTCTTTATTCCGGGAGGCTGCTTTTTACAAGTTTTTACCAATCCGTGAAGCCGGAAGTGCCGGTTTTTACAAGTTTTTACATAATGGTAATAAACCGGTTCCGCAGCAACCGGACGGCTTTTCGGCCGTATTGATACTTTTGCTGGCTGCTGTCGTCGGCAGTATCGCGGCTGTGATCCTGGGGAAATCCGGACTCGACCGGCGGGCTGTTGTCCCCGGCGGCATCCGGGCAGTTTCCGAAGTTACGGAAGCGGTACTGAAAGACAGTTCTTTCGAAGGTCCGTTCGTCATGTCGGTGCTGCGGGGTGACGGATCTTTTTCCTATGCCTTCATCGAAAACGGAAGTCTGGAAGATGACCGCTTCACCGGATCCGTACAGGTCAGATACCCTAACGGTGACTTCGGCACGGTTACGGATGCGGATGCCGTCAGCCTCCTCTTTCTGACCCGGCAGGGGGCCACTGAACAGGTCGAAGTCGTTAACCGGATGATTGCCGGCATCCGTCTGCCGGACAGCACTGTGCTGCCCGT
>Ga0154812_107_pt1 | contig 17865 bp, 14 predicted proteins | sample Rifle2008BG16ft_FD_105820 | JGI IMG/M metagenome (GOLD analysis project Ga0154812, IMG submission 105820) | Candidatus Gottesmanbacteria bacterium RBG_16_52_11 | reverse complement strand
CACTAACGTGCCCATATTTGTCCCCCTGCCACCCAGGATTTGTCCCCCTTCGTCGATCTCGTATTGGTACGAGATGTATTCGGAAATAATAAATTTTTGCCCGCACGGGAGCGATACCTCCCAATATATCTCTGGGAGATCATCCTGTCTGTTCTCGTCCCAGAATATTCTGGGGTAGAATTCGACAGGATCAGCCTCGAAATCAGCGATTGTCCCGAACGAGTCCGATATAAGGACTTTTCCACCTATCCTGGACTTCTGCCATTGATAATATGGCAGCCAGGTTCCGTGTATCCGGAGGCAGATCTTGCCGTCCGGACTGTCCTTGAGCATATACGGATAGGACAATGCCTCATCCGTAAGGTGCTCAATAGCCGGCAGCCAGAACCACTTGTCTGGCATATTTTCGCAATCCCCCTCCCAGATTTCGGGAGGATCACCCGCCAGCTGCGACGGCTGGGCGACAGGCGTTTCCTGCGCCGCCAGGGCGGTGGGAGAGACAATCAGTGAAAAAGCAAAAATAATAAGCAGGGAGTGTGTAATTCTGGCGTTCATCTATTTTTTCCTTTTTATTGAAATAAATTTTTCTGTCAGATGGAGCACGACCGCGGGTCGTGGCCATGCTGCATCTGACAGATCGAGGTTTATATAGACCGGTTGTTAAGGTGCATCCGGCTTTTGTCCCTGCGCTACCGCACGGAAAAGCCTGGAATCCTACCCCTTCATTATATCTCATAGTATCAATTATTACCGGTAAAACCCTGATTTTTCTACCCTCAGACAGGATGCCTGACGAATTAGTCCTTTCCGTAGCCCAAACCCTGACTGATATCCAGGCAGTCATCCAGAATGCCCGATGTGAAGGACTTCGGATTGTCCCCCGCTGCGTCTACGAGCAGGCTGATTAACGGGCAATCCGGATATACGGGTAACGCGGTTGCCCGGAAAAGCTCCTCCGGAAACAAGAATAATGATATCGATTGAGTGGAAAAGTATATATTATGAGGCACTGATAAGGATGATTACGGACTTAGGGGATTATCGTTGAGTAAAGGGAAGAGTATGCGGAAGCACTGACTATTAGCTTCGCAAGGCCTGGCCTTGCGCAATTCTAGCTTCGCAAGGCCAGGCCTTGCGCGATTGCGGGATCAAATAAAAACGCGGCACGGCTGGGACAAAAAGGAGTTTCCTCCACCCAGCCGCACCGCGGCAAATGCTACCCAATGAATATTTCTAGCGGATTCTGAACCGCCATACCGCGGCCAGTCCGTGCCGTATTGGCTCAAACATCTGGCCTGCCAACGCGGTCATGTAAAACGTAATCCAGCCGGCTGCGGCTGCCGTGAAAATAAGCAGCCAATTGAATCCGACCGGCTCGCCGAGGATCGCCCAAGCAAATCCGTATAAAATCACCTGGACAATCCAGACAAACAACGAGGTCAGGATCAGCTGAAAGCCGAATCCGACCATGTTCTCGTGGTCTAGTCGATCCATCATTTCAGACAACCACTTTGCCATCAAATAGGGAACTAATAATGCTATCAGCACTATGATTCCCAAGATTATAATCGGCAATTTGATCAACCACAAAATAAAATTGCCAATCCCCTTGACCAACCAAAATCGGGGTTTCGGAGGGGCGGCGGGTACCGACGGCTGAAGCAGGCGACGCTGTTGTCGGCGTAAATAGGAAATCAGAATAACTGTTCCTAAAATATTTATCAGCCCCAACGCAATGGCTGCCAGGAAATAATTTCCAAGAGATTCTAACATTTTTTGTTTTCTCCTCTTACTAAAGATTCCAAGGTTGATAGACAAACCCGACTAAGTCGGGGCTATCTGCCAACCTGGAACCGGAGGAGAACAGGCTCTGGTGTTTCGAAGCGCAGGGTAGCCCGGTTGCGGAGGAATTGCGATGGATTTTACGGTTTCCCGCAGCTTTCTGCGGAGTCCGTACAATCTGCCTGTTCTCCCGGAACCGATAAGTCAATACGCTTCAAAACGGATTGTTAACGTGCAGTATCGGAAGCGGCGTCAGTATACTCCAAATCCAATGGAAAATCAAACTATAGGACAGCAAAAACCCAGTTCCCTTATGGAGTAAAATTGTCTTATAGTATGCATTCGAATATAATACCCGACATGGCTCACCCTGAAGACGACTCTCCTCCCCAACCGGGGATTCATCTCCCGCCGGTGGCGTGGCCTGAGGAAGTCATACCCCACGTCGGAACACTTAAATCCATCAAACCCGAAGCAATCACGGCCAGACAATCAGAATTCCGCCGGGCAGCTGCCGTCGTCAGGCTAGCCCTGGATATGGTCCGGGCAGGTAAGACTCCGGTACTGCCGGGACAGTTGGATCAGCAGGTCTGGGTATTCAACGGGTACATGCCAGCTCGCACACTTCTTAACGGTGCATTTCATGAATTGTATGAAACGTTAAACGGCCAGATAACCCTGATCCAAAGCAGCTGCGATCTGATCGAACCGAAAAAGTGCTCCATAACGTGCGTGATGGGATCACCGTATGGGAAAGACGTGACAAATAGTGTGTATGTCATCGGATTGGGTGTCAACCTGTATAATCCCGTCTACAAAGTGGCCCGGCAGGAAGCGGAACAGCATATGGCAGAAAATCCGGAAAAAGCGGAGCACATCGCTTTAGCCGCACTTGCAGCCTGGAAGGAATTACTGACCCAAAGAGCATACGGACATATACTGAGCAGTCAATCAAAAGCAAAAGGTATGGATCCGCTCCTTTTCATGGGGCCGGTCAATGATTAATTATAAGTCACACGAATATAATTTATATTGATCTTACAATCTAAATTTTTAAATATCTAAATAACCTATATTATTTAATCGGATAAATTACTGTTTTTTCCTTGACAGGCTGACTCCCTATCCCGTACGCTAGGCTCAAGGATCATTATGCCCGTCGAACCGGTTATCGACCATCCGTCTCTGATTAACGACTCGACGACAGTTGTGGCCACGCCACAAATCACCAAAACCGTCGCTCCCCCCGAACAGGCGGAAAGCCATCCGGAAGATGCTGCCAAACCGCAGACTACTGAAGAAAACAAACTCCCGGCCGATCTGGCTGAGGTCCAGGCGCTGATCAACGCAGCAGCCTCGAAAGTTACACCGGAACAGGCAGAAGCGGCTCCTGAGAATCATCCGGAAACCGAAAAACCGGAAGCTGCGGCGAATCCGGCCGGGCAGCCTGCGGAATCTGCTGCTGTAACCCAACCCCAGCCTGAACAAACAGCCACTACATCAGTAACTCCGGAAGCTACTGCGTCACAAGCGGGAGCGGAAACCCCGCCGGCACCGGAGGTGCAGTCCGGGCAGCCTGAAGCTCAGGACCATCCCGTACCTGAGGAAAAACCGCCGGAAATACATGATAGCCCGGCGCTTGCGGTTGATAATATGCCCGGAGCATCACTGACGGCCAACCAGGAAAAAACCGCACCCGTTGTAACGCCGAATCCGGAAGCTGCCACAGGTACGCCGACCGGAAACACCGGTACGGAGTCCGCCCCGCCGAATCCCTTGACTGCACTTGAATCCAGGGGATCGGCACCGGCTGAGACAGTAAAACCTGAAAACGGACTTGAGCCCGGATTTACCGCGCTACGCCAGGCATTAACCGGGACTGACGGCGAAGAACACCGGACCGAAGCCCTGGCTGAAGTCCTGAAAAACCATCCGGATCTGAGAATTGCTCTCTGGCAAGCGTTTACCAAATTACTCCCTCCGGCAACCGCACCGGTCAACGGCTGAAAATTCGGTTGACACAATACTGCACCGGGAGTAATCTTTAGTTGCATGCCCATCATCACCTGGATCCGGAAAAACAAGCTTTCGGCCTTTCTCCTGGCTGTCATCGGCTTCTATATCCTCAAGTCATTCACCAGCACGTTCCTCGGGTCCGTCAGTCTCGGGCAGCGCAACTACTCCAAGGGCATCGGGGGAGCTGATTTCGGTATGGCCTTACCGGCACCGATGAATCTGGGAAGTGACGCCGATATGATCGTACCGTCATACGGCGAAGCCGCACCGCAGCCGGAAATCACCGACCGGATGGTAGTCCAGGAATCGTACCTGTCGCTCCTGGTGAAAAACGTAGTCGAAAGCCGCAACCGGATACTCACACTGGCCAGGGAAAACGGCGGGTACATGGTGTCGGCGTCAACCGAGAATCCCCAGGATGCAGCTACCGCCAACATCACGATCAGGGTCAAATCCGAAAGCCTCGAACCGGTACTGACTGCCTTGCGGGGGCTGGCGGTGAAAGTCGTTTCCGAAAACCTCCGGGGGACCGACGTCACGGACGAGTATGTAGATATCGAGAAACGCATTGCCATATATGAAAAGACCAAAGCACAATATGAAGCGATCCTCGAGCGCGCCCAGGAAATATCCGACATTACCAACCTGACTTCACAGATCATCAGCACCCAGGGACAGATTGACCGGCTGCGGGGTCAGCAGGAAGGGATGAAGCAGCGCTCCGCAACCGCCAAGATTACGGTGTACCTGTCGACTGATGAACTGGCACTGCCGTATGCGCCGACTGAGATGTGGCGGCCCGAGGTCATCTTCAAGCAGGCAGTCCGCTCACTGGTCGGACACGCCCGCAAGCTGGGAACTATAGCCATCTGGACAGGCGTCTATGCAGTCATCTGGCTGCCGGCACTGGTTATCATCCTACTGATCCGGAAACGGATGCAGAAACCGCCACTGAAAAAAACCAATTAACCCTTCAAACTAGGTATATAGAGGTATCTAGGTATATAAGTATTTAGGTATCAGGAAATTAACCCCGTAGGGATTTTTCCGCAGGGTGGTCTTCCGAGTTCAGGCCGGATAGTCAGGTCAAAGTATATAAGTATTTAGGTATCTAGGTATAAAGGTATTTAAATCCCCGTTGAAGTTTTTCCGGAATGGATCTTGCCAAACGCAGACTGACTTGTTAGGTCTAAGTATTTAGGTATCTGGGTATATAGGTATTTAAGCATTAACCCCGTCGGGAGTATTCCTCAGGATTCCCTCCGACCGGAGGCCGGCAAGTCAGGAAGCAGACTTTCCCGGAATTGCAGGTATTCCTGACAGTCAGACTCCGGAACTGATGAAGCGGGTTCTGTACCGGCCGGAGGGAGGAAGAGAATCCGTGGAATACTCCCGTCCGGGGTGTCCTCTCTTTGGTTCATTTCTCTGGACAAGCAGAGAAATGAACACTGTGTTTGCGGTAAGCAATAGAAATTGACCTGACTCAATAGGGTACGCAATGTAACGAACAGCTTTCAGTTGATCCTGACGATGTGGAAGTCAGGCACGATGACTGTGCCTGAATCTGTATCTAAATAACTGGCGGAGGGCTTGTCTTTTTCCATCTGACGGACCCGGTCACTCCCTGCAATCAATGCCGCCCGGTCGCGGAAGCGGCCGGCCAGGTCAGCTTCCACGTCATAGAATGTCGCGACCATGGGAGTTCCGCGGTCTGCTGCGTATTTCATCCAGGGGGCCAGATCCGAGATGCCCTGACTGACGTTGCCGTAACGGGTAAACGGATGACGGATTATAATGAGATCCGGCCCGCCGGTCAGTTCCACCACTTCCGAAGGATTCCGGTCGTCAGCCTGATATATCGTCGTATCGGCCAGATCGGCTATCCTTTGAAGATGCTCGCCGTTAATACCACGGAAATAATCTGACCGCGTTTCTACTCCGGTAATTACCGGCCTGCTGCCCGCAAAATACCTCAGAGCGATCAGTTCCAGGCCGTATTTGCAGTTTAAAACGACGATATTGCCGAAGGTATCGCGCTCCCCGGGACTGACAGCCAGTTCCATCATTTCGTGGACTGCCCTGTAAACGGCATCCTCATAAGAGCCGCGCTCCTGACTGTCGACATGAACGATAACCTCTGACTGCGGTGCAGGATTTCTGGGTCCGATGGCTTCCTTTGACGACATATGGGGGATTATATCAATGTTGTCCAATATTTTGGATATTTGGATACCGGTACTGCCGCTGCCGGGACAGGTAATTTGCCACTTCTTTTGCAGCCGGAATGCATCGGGGATAATAGGCTTCAACCGGCATAATTTAGCAATCTATAAATCAAACTGCTTGATATTATGAATCAGATTGTTCTGACGGCGTAAATATAAAATTATCATGCCGTCATATTGAGCAGAAGTTCACGCAGCGGATAGACGCCGAATGGTGTTACCTGGCTGACAACCGCATACATGCTCCCCCTGCCGTCAGTCCTGTCCAGCTGATGCTTATCCGCTTCATCGCCGAGATAGATAGTTACATTTCATTTTGCCGGTCCGGTATCGCCGCCGTATGCCACGGTAACCATGGCGCCGGAATCCTCTGTTTTTATATCGTGTGCGCCGCCGTGACTGCCGATTGTCGCCCGGTATACCCAGGATCTTTCGGAGACAGATTCTGCAACCTTATTATCAGCGTTGTAGGGTTGGATGCAGTATATTTCCAGTGGACTCATGGTTTCAAATACGGGCAGAGACGATTGGCATTATACCATTTCAGACCGGCGGAATTTGCTAATAACCGATATAACATTATAATTGCGCCATGGGCAGGAAGGAAGTAGTAGCGGCGATCATGGAACAGCAGTTCCCGGGTGAACCGGTACATGGAGTCAGGATTCCACCGACCGCTCCGGCACTGGTCCGCGTGGAGTGTCCCGGCGGTTTCGAAACGACTGTCATGGTGTACAGGGTTATTAAGAATCCCGATATATTCTCTGTCGGGGTGATGGCTAAAGGTGAAGAAACGCTGATGACAGTAATGGTGCTCCGGGACACGCTCGGGGACAAAACCTTATTTGACCGGCAGGCGGCAGAAGGCGTGCTTGAGAGACATTGTATCTTACTCTGTGAAGACGGGGCGAAATGCGTCCGCCTTCCCAAAGCTGCCGGAACTGAACATACTGTCGTCTGATTTACCGGGCACATCAGAATATTTGCCACCCCCTGCCGTCCGTCACTATCCTGATGTCTCCCTCCGGACGGTCAGTCCGCATAAAAGGAATTCCGGCCGATTCCAGAAGTTCACGGATTTCCGGAGCCGGATGTCCGTAGGTATTCTTACCTACCGATATGACTGCCAGGGACGGCCGCAGCCACTTAAGGTAGGCCGGCGTCATCCCGGTCCGGCTGCCGTGATGGGGAACTTTCAGGATCTCGACCGGATCGGAACCGGCCGACTGGCTGATTAGCGCCGAATTGATCCGGTTATCGGCGTCGCCGGGGAAGAATGCGTCGAAATCCCGAAAGGTAAGAAGGAACACAGTGCTGAAGTCGTTCAGGTTATCGGAAACTCCGGCCCCCAAAACTTCATTATCCGCCTGCGCGGAAGCAGCAGATGCCCGTATGCCGTAGGCAAGCTGCCGGGTATCCGGCCAGAGGAACCGGAGCTGAATATCGCCGATTTCCACTGTGCTGCCCTGTCCGACGTAACTGACCGGAATATTTTTCCCCGCTATATTCTGCATCAGGTCGCGGTAGCCGTCGCCTGAAGCAGCGACATCGCTCCGGAGGATCTGGCCCACCGTATACCGCGCAATTATTTCCGGCAGTCCGCCGATATGGTCATGCTCAGGATGCGACAGTAGTACCAGATCAATTGTCCGGTCCCAGAACGGCATCTCCCGGCCCAGACACTGAAGGACTGATGCACCCGGTCCGGCATCGATCAGCATATCCCGCCCGTCGGGAAAACGGATATAGGCGGCATCACCCTGGCCGACGTCACAATAGGTAATCCGGAGCTTTCCGTCGGGAAGAGTCCACAGGAATACTACCAGTAACATTAGTCCTGTAATTATCCCAATCACCAGATATCCAGTACGCAATCGGAACATACGAATTGTCAGTATGGATTGTCAATAAGAATAATTCAGTGAGTATACCGGGTGCACAAACTACCTGACACGAGAGGTCCCTGGAATCAGTATATATCCTATAGATATATACCGGATGCTACTTTTCCCCGATCCCCCCAGCCTCAGGCCGATATCTTATGATACGGTTCGGAAGCCAATCCGACAGATTGCCTGATCGGCTGATTCTCCTGTCCGTACGGTCTCTATGTTTCCGGGTATGCTCTGACGGCAGCGGAATAATTTCCGGTTACCAGACAATAGCGGCCCCCGGAATCCGTGACGTCACATCAACCACCATGACGATATACCGCAGAGGCAGCCAGACAACGTATGAGAGTATGGCTGCCAACGGAGGAAAGACATACGCCGCAAGCGCAGTCACCAGTCCCACCGCCGTCATCGGCGGCAGTATCCATCCGATCAGGAGATTGGATAGCGGTGCCACCAGGGAAATCCTCCGGAAAGTAAACATGATGATCGGCACGGTAAACAACTGGGCGGCAAGAGTTGCCTGGATATCGGCATCAACAACACGGACAATGTTTCCGGTGATGTGTCTCAGAAACATCAGGCCGGAATTATGTTTTCCGTAAATTGCCTGTCCGGCGATCGGGGACCGGTCGTTTCGGCTGAAAAGTATCAGTCCCAGACTGGCCCCTGCCGAAAGCTGAAATGACAAATCTTTCACTGATGCTAATCCTGATGCGGTCATGGTTATGACCGTTATGATCCACGTCCAGAGTGCCCACGCCGGCCGGCCGAATATCACGGACATTAAAGTAATAGAGCCCATCAGGGCGGCCCGGACGATGGTGGGTGAGGCGCCGACAAACCAAACAAAACCCATAATTATTAAAATTGTTAGCAATCCTGTCACCCGTCTGCTAAGAAAGGGCTTGAGGGCCTTGGCAACAAGGTTGGTGAGTATGGTGATGTTGGTGCCCGAAAGGGCAATGATGTGCAGTGTTCCGGATGTAATCAGGTTTTCATACAATTTGCCGGATATCGTCTGTTTGGTACCGAAAAGTATTCCGGATAAGAGCCCGGCATATGGCTCATGTAAATACATGCCGAGATTCCGGGATACATCGGTGACGGTAAGCATGATAAAGGTATATATGTATTTAGGTATTTAGGTATTTAGGTATTGGAAACCAGATAATATATATTTCAGACGTTTACCGGCATTACAAAGCCTTGTACGGATACCCGTCACAGGGTCAGACGGTTTTTGCACTTTTCGTAAACGGATGGCTTGAGAATCTTGCGCTCCGCCAGCTCTTCAACGCTCCCGTACGGCCTGCCGTCAAGTATTTTCTGCGCGGTGACCGGACCGACGCCGGGCAGGGTATCAAGTTCAGCCATGGTGGAAGTGTTAATATTTATAGCTCCATTTTGCGACAAGCCCTCTTGTCGTAACAATGGAGCATAGTTTTGCGACTTTTCTGAAGGAGAAGTCGCAAAACTATTATTGTGCGTAGTCTCAGATCCTGATACTTCTCCCTCCCCTGCGGCCGGAATATAGAGTTTGGTTCCGTCATTCAGAACCGCTGCCTGATTTAAGGATTTGGCTATTCTTTCTTCGTTTGCACCGGATAATCCTCCGGCGACGGCGATGGCGTCCGCTACCCTACTCCCAACCGGAAGCCGGTAAACGCCCGGACTGGCGACTGCCCCTGCAACATCCACGGCTATACTCTCTAAGGGCTTATTTTCCCCTTCCATAGTAACATTGGTATACCTGATCGGTTTAGTTATCTGGAGCGATTTGACGGCCAAAACGATCGAAATAACGATGCAGACAAGGCTGGCTGCTCCGAGAAGCAGCGGAACTCGGTATTCACGGATGATTCCGGCAACCGGCTGCCATGGACCGGACTCCGGGGCAGGATCGGACATACTGAATAATACCAATTATTTAAGTACCCTGATTATTTAATTACTTAAAAAACGATTCCGTTTACTATTCTCAAATTTAGGTTCACTAGGTCAATTAGCTTAATCAGAATAAATGGTTTATTCCGGAATGGTTAACCTTCGGAAAAATTCCAGCAGAGATTCTCAGATACCTAAATACCTAAATACTTATTTACCTCACTCAATCAGTTTAATTAGTTTTCCTCAGGGTGCCCCGGTTGACGGACTAAACCGGACTGCCCCTTCATTCATGACCGTCCGTATCTGGGTTGCCGTCAGCGGGTAGGCAAACAGCATCACATCATCCATCTGTCCCTGGAAACGTTGAGCCCCGGCGCTATTTTGAGCTATGTCAATCGTCGAGCTAACGGCAGTTATCGAATTGACAATTCCCCAGGAATCCGTTAACACTCCATTTACGTACACTTTAATACCAGATTTGCTGAATGTACACATGACATGCTGCCAGCTTCCGGTAGTCAACGCCTTAGCAGTGGCTCCCGCTGTATTGGTTGTCCATCCGCCGACAGTTTGATCAATATCACAAATGGGATAACCGTTAGCATCCGTCTGAAGCCTCACCTCATATTCCTTTTCGATCATTGTCTTTGAAGCAATCGAGGTTTTGGGGTAAAACCACCCGCCCCAGGATACGTCAGTAAATGTTGCGTTTGCGGCGGCAAAAACCTGGATACTCCCGGTCGTTCCACGGTCGTCATTGCCGTCGAAGTCAATGCTGTAATTGATTTTCCCGGTCGTACCGTTATTCCAGGCTTGTGTTCCCGTTCCGGAACCGCACGACCCGGCCGCATCATTGTTCCCGGATGTGCCGATAGTAATTGTAAGATTTTCTCCCGGAGCTGAGGTGTCGGCTGTCGGGGCGGAATTATATGCCGTTGTTCCGGTGCAGTCATCGAATTTATACCATATGACAGGAGCGCCATTCAGCATGTCCCAGTATATTTGAGCTGGCGTCCGGGCGTATCCGTAAACCCGGACTTCATCAACATACCCGTCGAAATAGGGTGAGCTGCCGGTTTCTTCTGCGCCCATCGAATTGCTGGTTGTTGTTGTAGAATCCAAGCTGGTATTTGTAAAAGATGGTGTACCGGAAGTATATTGTATTACACCATTAAGATATATTGTAATCGTGTCGTGAAAAATGTCATAGACACACACTACAAAACCCCATTCTCCTGATAATAAAGCAGTAGTACCGACAACGGTCTGCAGGCTGTCGGTATCAGGCGCTTCTGCCCGGCAGTCAGGAAACCCGCCGGACGTGATGTTCAAATTAATCCGTGATGAAGCCGTCGGAGTCCCTCCGTTATATTCGCCGAATCCGACTATCTGAGCTGCGCTTGCTGGGTTTGACCGCTTGTACACCCAGGCTTGAATCGTGACTGCCGAATAGCCGCTGACTGCAGAAAGTCCGGTGCCCAGGTTTACATAATCGTTGGTGCCGTCCAACCGGACCGCGCTGCCGAACCTGCCGGGAGTCCAGTCGGCGCCGTTGGTCAGTGTCCCGGTGTAGACCTTGCCGCTTCGCTCATAAATATTCGATCCGGTATTTTCATCCATGGTAAATTCCATTGTCGGCGGATCGCAGGTCACCGTGTGTCCCGGCGCGCAGTATTGCCGTGCACGGGACAGGCTGCCACCGGTGGTTTCGTCGGCATTAGTCGAGTATGCCCCCATGATGGCCGCGCTCTTTTCGGCGTAGAGGACTTTGATCTGGTCGGCAGTTAGGGCTACAGTATACATTTTCACCTCGTCAATCTTTCCGTCCCAGTATAAATCTCCGAGGGGCCGCCGTCCGATATTGACATTCTGGCCGGAATTGCGCTGGGCAGACGGTACGGTCCCGGTGAGCGTCCCGTTGTCGAGCTTTCCGTTGATGTAGATGTCCAGTGTCTGGTTTTCTGCATTGTAGACACCCGCGACGTGGTACCAGATACCGGTTGTGGGGATGGTATTACTGACCCGATTCGTCATATTATTACTCGCGTCATATACGGCTACCTCAAACGCATCGGAAGTATCATCTTTCGCCAGCTTCCATCCCTGGTCAGACGAATTCCCCTGTTTGGAAAAAATCTCAAACGTGTCCGTCGACAGGTATTCGGGGTATACCCAGGCCGCCCAGGTAGCACTGCCGGTCGCCTGCAGCGACGCCGGGTTGCCCAGGTCGACATAGTCGTCAGTTGTGGTGTCTGTCTCGAAATCGAGAGCACCGTTCACCATGCCCTCGGTGGTCCAGGACGGACAGGAGGAATCGCTGCTCTGGGGGCAGGAGGTGCCGCTGCTACCTAAGTCTCCGTCGTTTCCATATGTCGACTCGTCATGAGCTGTGTCGCCGTTCATTTCGTCAAACGACAGATCGAGAACCGACGATCCGACCGGGCTTCCGGGTATCGGATGGCCTCCGTTCATGCTCACAATGATCTGAGCCTGGGTCCGCGCGTAATTCCATATTTTCACCTCGTCGATGATCGCATCCGCGTAATAGTACGGGGACACATTATGGCGACCGATCTGGATGGCATTAGTAGCTCCGAAATTGAAATTGCCGCCGTAGTACCGGATTGCTGAATTTTCTTCCCTGCCGTCAACAAAGATAGTGATTGTTGCCGGAGAATGTCCTGATTTGACGCCCACCACGTGATGCCACTGCCCGTCATTAATCTGTGTCGTACCGCCTATTCCGGCGCTGTCAGAAGTGGATGAATCAAAGTCTATGCCGGCCACACTATATCCGGTACCAGCCCGGCATCCGAGCCAGTAATCGGGATTATTGGCCCGCTGTCCGACGTAGACTTTGTTCCCCGTACAGTCCTGGGTAGTTTTTACCCAGGCTTCCAGCGTAATGCCGCCCGTACCGAAATCCAACAAGTCATCGTTGTCGAGGTCAATATAATCATTTACCCCGTCAAACCGGAATCCCTGACCGTATTTGCCCGGTACCCAGTGGGTGACACCGTTTGCTCCGTCATCATTATTACCTAAGGCCGTACCGTGATGTTGGTAAGGCGACCGGTCGAATATAAAGCTCTCATATCCACTCTGGAATTCCATATTCCACCAGCCCCATGGCGGCGGCGCCCAGGCAAATAACGCGGATACATCCGCGCCTTTCATGGTCTGGGTATAAATGCGGACCTCATCGATCCGGCCGTCCAGGTAATTGGACGAGATTTTGCCCACCCGGAACGCGGAAGCGGTAATTGCCGTATCCGTCGTTACCGTCACCATCTGCCAAGTGCTGGCCGTAAGGATCGAAGATACTCCACCGTTAACGTAGATGGTTGTTTTCCCGGAAAATCCGGTTGTACTTACCGTCCCGCCAGATGAACTGATATAGGCTGAGCCGTTAAGGTCAATGAAATAATTGGTGGTATTATCCGGATACACCCAGAAGGACACCGTCCTGACGTTATAAATCGTCGTTGCGGTCGAAAAGTACTGAAACGAAGCCGGTACCAGTTCAGCCGCCTGGCCGTATTTGCCGCCTTCAAAGGTTGCCGTACCGTTATTAGTCAGCGTCAGGCCCAGGCCAGATATATCAGTGGCGTTTCCCGAAATATGGTCGAAATTCCAGTATCCGGTCAGGCCGTTTGAGAGGTATTCATGGGGATCGCGCATCCCGACTTCAGCCGCTCCCCCCTTGTGGGCAGCCGCGGCCAGGAAATCCTGTTTAACTTGGGCGGCTGATCGCTCGCTGGCATAGACTTTGAAATCATCAACCGATCCGTGGAACCAGGCAGTCACGCCACCGATCTCCAGGCTGTAGGTATCAGCTGCCGGCGGCCCGACGCCGGTGGTACTCGTGCCTTTGAGGTCCCCGTCGATATACAGCGAAATCTCATCATCCCCGTCGTTGGTATAGGTGAGCGCGATATGTTGCCATTTACCCAAAGTGATACCGTCAGTGACGGTAACGGTGGCATCAGTAGCCTCGTCGAAACTGGCTTCCAGATCCATGTATCCGTCTGTGCCTTCATTAGTCGTCCGTATGTAAGTCGAAGTGCCCTTCTCCATGATCCGGCCGGCGCTGCCGGATCCGTCGGACATCGCCCGGGCCCAGAAGCTGAACGTCCAGCCGGCGTTCAGACCGATATCAAAATCTAGCTTATCGGTCGAACTTATATCGACAGCAGTATCGGTACCGTTAAAGTACAGGCACTGATCCTTGACACATAGAGTATCGTCCTGATAGGTTGGCGGCGTGCCGTAAAAACCGCCTCCCCCGCCATTGGCAGTTGAGCTGCAGATGGGTGAATCATCGCAGTAAACACTGCTAACCTCGTCAAATTTCAAATATATAACCGGGCCGACGGTAACTTCTTCGCTGGAAAAAGTGGTTGATGCCGCCGTGAATGTCGTTTCGCTGAACTGCTGCCCTGCGGTATCATTATCCGCACGCAGCTGTCCGTAGTACATGTAAATGACCGTCGTATTCGGTATTCCGTAAACTGTAGGCAACAACACCCAAAAATCCGTTGAGCTGGTATTGCAGGCGCCGCTGGCGGAATCAAGGTAGTATTGCAGTATCCGGCCGTTAATATCCGTAAACCGGATATCACCGCAGTCCGATTGAATCTGGCCTTCCATAGCCTGTCCGGCACCATAACGGGTATCCACTTCAACCAGCACTTTCCGATCGTTAGCTCCTCCGCCGGAATTGGTGAAGGTGACCCTGGCCCGGTACTGCCACGAGTCGTCGTACCAGACGGCTTCGGTTTTCCGGGCATTCCTGAGCGTCATGATTACCAGCGGCAGGAAAGCTATCAAAAACATAGCTGATGTTGCAACCAGCAGTTTATAGATTTTGTTATGGTTTTTTATAATATTTATCATAAAGATAGGTATATAAGTATTTACGTATTTAGGTATCTAGGTATAAATATGGACGCTTGATTTCCTGGCATAATAATGCTTTTGTCTTTTACATTTTAAATACCTAAATACCCATATACTTATATACTTTTATCTTTAAGGTGTTCCGCTGAACACATACGGCGTCGGTGTCGGCGTGATCAGGCTAATCGGCGTCGGCAGCGGTGTAGGTGTCGTTGTCGGTGTAGCCGACGGGCTTGCTAGTAGTCCGGAATCCGTGGCCAAGCCGGCCGTATCCCCTACAACCGGCTGGCTGACGGTGCGGCTGCGGTTGGCCACCGCCACCGCGATCCAGTTGTACTCGATGTCAACCGGTGCCGGTGAATCCAGGATCAGGGTGAATCCGCGCTCCGTTACTGCAGTCACCCCGGCTTTCACTGCATCGGTCAGGAACGCACCCGCGGTAGCAGTTTCGGGTACTGTCACCGATATCGTCACCACCGGCGGCGTAGCAAACGGCTGGTTGAAGATAACTTCCACCCGGTCTGTCCAGCGCGATATGACGGCGCTGCCGGCCATATTGCTGGGGAAAGTCAGCTGGCCGCTGAAGGTAGCTTCTTTGTCGAACGTGACACCGGCTTCATGCCTGACCGGTGACTTGAACACGACTTCTCTGACAAAAGTCACGATATTTTCAAAGCTGACCTGACCCAGGAACCGGGTAACTGCTGACAGTACGGCCTCGCCGGTGATTGTCAGGCGTTCAATGGTCAAGTCGATAAAGCTGCCGGAAGTGCTGGCCGGCTGTGATACTGTTTCCGGCATGGCAGTCGGCACGCCACTGGATGTTGCCTCCCCTGCCCGGGATTCCAGCACCGCCAGCCGGTTTTCAAGCACATCGAGTCCGGCGATATTACCGGCGACCAGGTTGTCGACCACCAGCGTGCCGTTGATTGTGACGGTGCCGTCGGGACTGAAAGTCATCAGCTCTGCACCTGCCTCATCGGTAATCACCGGCGTCCCGTCAGGACCGGCTTTGATGAATTTGGCTAATTCCCAGGCGGTGGCCAGTGCCTCAGCAATATTACCGCTGTCTGAAAGCGACAGTCCGGGATCTACCCAGCCGTTAGTTACCAGGACCATGATCCGGGTCCTACCTGATTCGGGAGACCAATCCTCAAGTGCCCGGCCGATGGTAACTGAGGGAATTGTAGGTTTAGTTGCCTTACCGGGGTAAAAATCGGAAACGGTCAGGAGGTCACCGGCAGAAATTGCCCCGGAATCCGGAGCCAGGTTGACATATACCCGGCCGTTTAACGCCAGGGGTACGGCTTTGACTGAAGTGTCACCCCTGGCCTTAATTGCATCCTGGATGTCTTCCCCGAAGGTCTGCCACGGAGCCGTAGAGATGATACCGGTAACTTTGCTGCCGCCGGCAGCTCTTTCGAGAACTCCGATAGTCTGAGTCCCGAGGGAATAAACTATGCCGGTTAAGGGATCAGCGCCTCTGGCTTCATAAGTGAAGGTCCGGCTTCCCGGGGCGACTATATCTCCCGGCTCAAGTGACGGCTCCCCGGCATACCACTCCGCTACGTCTCCCGGAGCCGAGTTGCAGTCGTAAAGAACGGCATTACTTTGGGAACCGTTGGAAGTATGGCAAACTCCCCAAGTGGCGGTAGCACCGATGCCGACGGTTACTTGTATTGACCCTTCTACATCTAACATGCTTCCCGGATTGGTAGTACCGATCCCCACATTGCCGCCGTTTTCAATCGTAATCTTGTCGCTTGTCCCTATCGTTTGTCCTGACCCGATGACTAGTTTATCTAGCGAATCGTCAAGGGCAATATAAAAGTCCTGGGCATTACCGTCAAAAATGATGCTGGTATCCTCGGCGCCGGCGTCTCCGATATATAGTTGGGGCGTAGCACCGGCTATCGTCAGTTCACCTGTCGGATTAGTGGTTCCGATGCCAATCATACCCGCAAAGTAATTCGTGTCACCGGAATTGATCTGGTATACACCCCATTGGTTGGAGCCGGCGATGTCATCGATATATAATCCATACGCGTTAGTCACCGTACCGCTGGTGACGTTCACATTAGCCTGCAGCCCATAGGCAGCTGTAATTGTAGCTTCACCGGTGACGTCCACCGATCCGTACACCCCTCCCACGCCATTAAGATTTGCGCCGTTATTGGTGATACTTCTGGCTACTGCATAGACACCGTACATGTTCTGATTGAATCCACCAAGATTCGTATTTTCGCTGTCAATCACCGAATAAATCCCATAGGATGTCCGGTCTAAAGATAGTGTTTGGGATGTATCCAGCAACACACCGGACCGGATACCGTAGCGGCCGAGGTTGGCGCCGTATGTGCCGCTGGAGTTGATAGCGCGGCTGGCATCTGGTACTGCGCCTACGCCTAAATTACTTGTGACATACTCATCACCCACGACTTCCAACGGATATCCCGGTCCGGTAGTGCCGATTCCGACGTCTCCGTCACCCATTACGGTAAACAGATTAGTGTTATTGTTGCGGACCTGGAGCAGCTCGTCGTCACTGCCGATTGTTTGGTTGGTGACCAGACTGATGGCTGACTGGGTAGTGCCTCCGGTATTCGTACCGGATACCAGATTAATCACATTATTTAATCCGTCCGGAGTGGTCAGGGCTAAGGTTCCGCCGCTGCTGACTCCGAGAGTGGCATAGTCGGAAGCTGAATAAGAAATCCGGACCTGCGGATCTACTGCGTTGAAAATCTCCAGACGGGTTGACGGACTGGTTACACCGATCCCGACAAAGCCGCTTTCAGTAATCGACATCGTTGTCCCGCCAGATACCTCAAGTCTCAGATCACCGGTATTGGCGGGTCTGTATATGGCTGATTCGTATGTTCCGGCATTTAAGAAATATATTGAAGACGTTGTATTGGACAGACCGTCGACGGCGATTGTCCCGCTTCCGTTAGACTGATAAACCGATAACCGGTACTGTGGGTTTGTTGTTCCGATACCGACATTGCCGCCGGCGCCGTCGGATAATGTCATGCCGGTGGACCAGGTATTGAGGCCGGATTTGTACGCCAGCATCAATTTACCACTGTCCGGCCGGATGGTGCTGGGTCCGACGGTCAGGGTGCCGGATATGGAGGCATCACCGGTGACGTGAAGAGCTA
>Ga0154812_106_pt6 | contig 18195 bp, 19 predicted proteins | sample Rifle2008BG16ft_FD_105820 | JGI IMG/M metagenome (GOLD analysis project Ga0154812, IMG submission 105820) | Candidatus Gottesmanbacteria bacterium RBG_16_52_11 | reverse complement strand
ACACTGCAGCTGGTATCATACGGCGGCAGCTCCCTCATGTCGCTCGGTATCGCTTTTGGCCTGTACTGGGCGCTAATTCCTAAGCGCGAAGGCGCTGAAAGCGTTGCAATATCTTAACTCAGGCGGTACAATACACCGATATGTTTGCCGTCGTCAGAATCAGCGGAAAGCAGTATAAGGTCGCCCCGAAGGATACCATTGAAGTCGCCCGCATACAGGGTGAAGTCGGAGGTACGGTTGATCTGCCTGATGTTCTGATGCTGATGGACAACGGTAAAGTGACTGTCGGGACGCCTGTTGTGAAAGGCATGTCGGTGAAGGCAAAAATCCTTGAACAGGGCAAGGGTGATAAGATCGACATCCGGCGGTATAAGAATAAAGTCCGTTACCGGAGGCACCGGGGATTCCGGTCCACAACTACGAAACTCTCAATTTTATCCATCGGCCGCGCATGACGCAGAAACTTTTTGTTTTCGGCCGGACGCCGGAGCTTTCCTGGCTGGAACTCTCACGGATATACCCCAATTCCCGGCGTTTACTGTCCCATATCGCCTGTGCACAGATCAGCAATGAAGATATGACCAGTTCGTTAAGCCGTCTGGGCGGGACGGTGGCAGTCTGTAATGTGATGGGCAAGATTAGGAGTCTGACAGCTGCGGAGATTGCCGGTTTTCTGACCGGTAGCGCCTCCGGCCTGACCTTTTCGCTTCATATATTCAGCGGGCAAACCAGTACGGAAAAGCTTTCCGATGAAATCAAAAATATCCTGGCCGGCAAGTTAGGCCGCATCAGATACGTGATTCCGAAATCCCCCGAAGCAGTTTCCAGCGTTCAGTTTTCCCGGGAACACACGGTTATGCTGGTGATACTGCCGGCTGATGGAGGATACCTTGTCGGCCAAATCGCAGGCGTGCAGCCGTACCTGGAATGGGAAAAGCGTGACTACGGCAGACCTTATGCCGATCCGAAACGCGGGATGCTGCCACCGAAAGTTGCCCGGATGGCGGTTAACGCGGCACTGGGGCCCGAACCGGCAGGCAAGACCGTCCTGGATCCCTTCTGTGGCATGGGGACGGTTTTGGCAGAATCCCTGCTCGTGGGTGCAGCGGCAATTGCCGCCGACATATACAGTCCTTCTCTTACGAAAGCGCAGGCAAATATCGTCTGGCTGAAAGAGAATTATCCGGAGGTCCGGGGCAAAATGGATATTTTAGTTTCCGATGCGGCCCATATTTCGGAAGCGTTGCCCCCCGCCTTTGTCGACGCCATCGTTACGGAGCCATTTATGGGATCACCGGAAATCGGAGAGCACAAGGTGCCGGCACAGAAAGCCGGTAGTCTTCTGCATGGCCTGGAAAAACTTTATATCGGATGTCTGCGCGATTGGCATGGAGTTCTGAAAACCGGAGGTAAAGTCTGTATTGCGTTGCCTGCATACGTTTATCCGAGGCATACATACACCGTGAAAAAAGTAATTGACATGTGTGAAAACCTTGGATATACTAAGTTGTTCGGTCCCATAGCATACAACCGGCCCGATGCTGTTGTCCGCCGGGACTTTTACTTATTCGAACGAATCTGATATTAATTAAGCATTTATATGGCTCACGTCAAAGCAGGTGGTGTCGCCAAAGGGAACAAAGATTCCGTATCCAAGCGCCTGGGTGTCAAGATATACGGCGGCCAGTCAGCGGCCCCGGGTAATATTATCATCCGGCAGAAGGGCACCAGGTTCAGCCCGGGCAGCGGCGTTATGATGGGACGGGATTTTACTATTTTCGCAACGGCGACAGGCAAGGTAAAATTTGAACTGAAAAAAGGCAAACAGTACGTTTCAGTCCTGCCCGGTTAAGCGTCCATGGCCGATCAAGATCAGATTCTACACCTGGATATTGAAATGGTGCAGCCTAATCCGCTGCAGCCACGGGGACTGATCAGTCCGGAATCCCTCAGGGACCTCATTGCTTCAATCAAGGAACACGGCATCATCGAGCCTCTGGTAGTGGCCAAGACGCCGGCCGGATACCAGATTATCGCGGGGGAACGCAGGTGGCGGGCGTCCAAGCTGGCCGGACTTAACACCGTTCCGGTGCTCGTCAAGGAAACTACGTCCAAGGGCATGCTGGAGATGGCCATTGTTGAAAACGTACAGCGCGAAGACCTCAATGCCATCGAACGCGCCCAGGCTTTCCAGCGACTGGTGGAAGAATTCGGGCTGCCGCTGTCGGAAATTGCCAAGCGGGTAGGGAAGAGCGAATCCTATGTTTCCAACACCATGAGGCTGCTGACGTTGCCTGACGCTATCAAGGACGGTATCATATCCTCTGCCATCACCGAAGGGCACGCAAGGGCAATTGCCGGACTCGGGGAAACAAAACTGATGGTCGAGGCATACAAGACAATTCTGACTGAGAACGCCTCGGTCCGCCGGGCTGAAGACCTGGCCAGAAGGCTGAAAGCCCAGACCGACAGAAAGCCGCAGATGCGGGTCGAACGGATTCACTCCGAGGAGCTTGACGTTATGGCGAAGGATATCGCTACAGCGATTCAGGGGTTGGTGAAGATTACCCAGTCGAAAGTCGAAGCCAGGCTTGTGTTCGTCATCCGGGGCAATCTCGAAACCACCTCAAAAACACTGAAAATGCTCCACCAGAAAATCACCCCTAAGAAAGACTGAACAGCTGCGTCTGGTTTCCCCCGGTTCAGTAAGCAGGATTAATGATAAGACCGCTTCGGGCGAACGGCCAATAGCGGAAGAATGCCTTACCGATGAAGTCCTCTTTCGGGATTGGTCCGAATTCCCGGGAATCGGAACTGTGCTGGCGGTTGTCACCAACGACGAAATATTCCCCGCCCGGTACTGTCACCTCGGCCATTTCCCGAAGGTAGGATCCGCCGTAAGTTACCACGTCGGCAGACAGGTACTTGGATTCGTCCAGAGGTAGGTTATTGATGAAGAAAACTCCGTCCTGGAGCCTGAGCGTCTCGCCCGGCAGGGCAATAATCCGTTTGATGTAATCGATATCCTTGTTCCGGGGAGACTTGAATATCACTATATCGCCACGCTGAGGGTCGCTGACTTTATATTCGACCTTGTTGGTCAGGATATATTCACCGTTATGAAAAGTCGGATCCATCGACTGACCGTTAATTTCCTGGGGGGACATGAGAAAGAGATATACCATGACCATGATGGCAAGTATGACCACGATGCCCTGAAGAAAATCGAACATTGCGCCTATAGCGCCTTTTATCAGATTCATAGCCTATTTCCTACCCTAATAGTGTAGGTGATATAATATGTTGCGTCAAGGCGATTGGAGTAAGGACGGGGACTGTCCATACGGGGAGAAATCCATCATATTGTGTATTAGGACAAGGGCTCTGGCATGGGTAGGCAGGCAGGAAATTTTCGGGCGCATAGCTCAGCTGGTAGAGCGTTTCGTTGACATCGAAAAGGTCTCAGGTTCAAGTCCTGATGCGCCCACAGAACAGTTTTGAAAACAACTGATTTTTCAGGTATAACTGACAGACCACATCCGTTTGCATCACCTGCGTATCCGATAGTAAGGTAGATCGCAGGCCAGAATTCCGAATTTCCTGAGGTGTCAAGCCTGTACACTCGTCGAGTGTGTTAGGTAGACACTTCCGGATTATCATTCAGAAGTCAGATGTTTAATATGGTCTAAGGTGCGTTGGTAGTCTAAATTATCAAATGTGAATTGTTTAAATTCTTCGGTATTTGAAAAAAATTCTCTTAAATTATTTAATTTTAGAAAATGAGTAATGTATTTTCCTGAATAAGCAGAATATGACGTCCATCGATAATCTTCGAGATCTACTGGATATTTAATAATGAAACTAGTTAATGGATTTAGATGAATATAACGGGCTAAATGGATAAATTGTTCATCTGTTTCAATTCTTTCAGCTTTAAACATCTCTTGCCATATTGAACCGACTCGATCGTATTTCGTGTTATAGTATCTGGCATAACTATTTTGGATATGGCTCGCGAATATTTTTATACCTTCATCCAAGAGCTGTTTCATTAGAAAATGATAATGATTCGGCATTAGTGCAAAAACATATATTTCAACAAGTGGTTGTCCGGATTTGCTAAGTTTGTCTAAAAACGACTTTTTCAGATCCAAGGCAAGACGGGTATAGTGAGAATAACGAAGTCCAGGGCTTTTAAATCTGTAAAAATTTACCAGATTAATAAACCGATTGAGATTACCCGATCCAGTTAGAACCGGCTGACGTGCTGCGCTACGGTTATAAACATGATAGATTTCATCATTGACCAGTAAAGTCTTCCTTTTGGCCATTAATCTCATCTTAAATCATATTATGGAGGTGTCAAGCCTGTACACTCGTCGAGTGTACTAGGTAGACACCTACCGCAAAGAGATTCAACTCAAACCTGGAAATAACGAAATACTGGAAATATGATGGTCTGAATTTCGGAATAATCTTAGATTCAGATTTATTGCTTATTGCTACTTGTGATGTTTATTAAGTAATATAAATCCAGAGCAGTAATTATCATATGCCTGCCCGCAGACGGTCGGAAAAATCTAAGATAAGTCTTCGGAAATCAGAAACACATAGAATAAATTTTTTCCGAAAGATTGTGCCTCCGGTTTTTGTTTGGCCGCTGATATTGCTAGCGCTATTTGCGGTCGTTCGTTTATATAATGTTATTTATCCCTGTAAAGATAGTTTCATTATCGGGATTTGCGGATTCGCGATCGCGGCAATAAATTTTATTTTTGTCTTTTCCGTATTGTTTTATGCCGTAGTCTATCTGATTGTGTGGTTTGTCAGGGGTAAAAAAACGATTACGTACAGATTAGCATTGTCTGTCGGACTGATCTCGGGTGTTCTACATCTTTCTATGTATTCTATGACTGTTATCCCGGGTTACGGACTTCTTTCGACCGGATATATGTTACTGATGATGTTGTACTTTAAGCTGACCGGTTTAATACCCTAGGATTTTAATTTTATTCAGATAGCAGTGTTAACACGCCGAAAAAATTACTCGTACAATGGTATTTTTAAGTTAATTAACCAGAATGTCTTCCCGGGGTGATACACGGTTAAAATTCAATTTCTTCGTACTCCTAACTCCCGACTTTTGATCATACTCTCTCCAGAGTATTTTGTCGTTCGGTAATATTTGAATTACGGTAAATGATGCCTGAGAATCTGCGGGTTCAAGGGTAAGAGTGTAAATCCCGTCTTTGGGATCGCTGATCGCTATTAACCCCTGTTCAGAGCCACGTATTCTGCCATCCGAATCAACCATACTGAACTTAGTTTCACCGGATATTATAGCCAACATAGAAGTTGGATTTACGTCTGAATTCTTAGCTTCGGAATCTGAAACTCCGTACTGCAATCCCAGCAGATTAAATATTTCACTGATACCTTCATCGGCTTTAATCAGATCTATATGATTTAAATTTGCCTGCCTGTTAATTGCGTCCGGTATCAGGGCGCTTAATGCCAGGACTGTTCCGTCTCCTACTGTATTACCGGTTTTTCCGACCGGTTTACCATCCTGCCAAATGCCAAGAATCTGCTCTGCCCTGTTAGCATCCTTAACGGGGATTTCCGAAAGTGTCTGTTGTCCGGTTCCGTATAATGCGGCAACATATACTTCCGGTATCGGTAATTGGAATAATCCGTTGGGCAGCCATGGATTCTGGGAAAACTGTGCGGTTTTCAGTTCGTCAGACTTTTTATCCCTCAGGAATTTAAACGACGGTAACAGGGTCTGAACAGATGGGATGACACTCCGGAAAATTTCCTTGTCAGAAATCCCGTGGTATCCCGAGCGCCAGCATCTGACTTCAATTATCGTGGCTGCTAATTTCCAAATAGTGTTGCCCCAAACCTGACCGGCGGACCAGGTAGGATATGAATCGGCTGCTCCCAGATGGGGAGAACCTACTGAGATGAATTTGGAGATTCCGGACTCACTCTGCTCGGCTTCGAGATATGCCCGGATAACCAGTCCACCCATACTATGACCGATTGCAAATACTTTTTCTCCGGGTACAGTCTTCGACTCAATAAACTGTTTTAATTTGAGTGCATTATCCCTGGGGTCTTTGCGCCAATCGTAGTAGAAGGGCAGGGGAGTCATGCCGGTATCAGGGATAGCTGCAATAATCGGATCGTAGATTTCATTGGATAGTATCCATGAGGTCCAAGGTGTCAGTAGGTTGGATGTCCTGCATAGAAAAATGGCTTCCCAATTAAAGCTACCCGCAAGGCCCGGCACTACAACTACTTTGGTGACCGGAATCGGCGTGGGTATCACTGTCGGGGTGGGTGTTGAGGTAGGTGTTGCCGTCGCTGTAGGAGTCGGTGAAGATGATGGAGTCGGGGTGAGTGTAGGCGTTTCCGTTACCAGGGGTGTCGGAGTCAGTGTCGGAAGCGGCGGATCGGTTGCCAAGCCGATGCGGGTCGCGTATGTTCCGTCCACCGGGTGCGGTCCCCAGCCACTATAATACATGTATAGTCTTCCTTCGTGCTCAAGTACAGATACATCACCAATGCCACTATCCCACTCGTTTGAGGACCCAGGAGTTAGAACTAAATCAGAATCGGACCAGGAATATCCGTTATTTGATGATTTATGCTTAATTATGCTTGAATTATTTTGTACTGTAGTATACCAAATATTATAAAGATTTTCGGAATCAGTGAACATAACAGAGGGAGCGTTTGTTAAAGTTTCTCCGATACTTATGTCAGGTTTTATTACAGGATTACCTAAATACGGCGTCCAGTTTATTCCATCCGGTGAAGTAGCATATCCGATTTCCCATGTGCCCCCATCAGCGGATACATACCATAATTGATAAAGATTGTTATATCTTTTTATAATGTATGGATTAACAGCTGAATTCTTGCCCCATGTACCATCAGGTAACGTGTCGAAAATGTTATAAGACATTTTAGTCCAAATTAGGCCGTTTGGTGACTCAGCATAACCAATGTGGAAATTGTTGTAATCATTTGGTGTAGTGGTAAACCACATTTTATATAAATTATTATCCTTTATTACTGCTGGTGTAAACAAAAATTTAGGCTCATTTGGTATTGCTGAATTCCAAGCAAGCACAGGATTAGAGTCATATTTTACCCAGTGAATCAAATTATTGGAAAATGCATAACCAGTGCTCGATAAAGTATAATTATTTCCTGTGTACCATAAACGATAGTGAGGTTCAGTACTATCATATAAGATCATTGGATTAGTTGCCCACTTACTATCAAATTCAGAAAGTGAACCATTATTAAGAATTGGATTTTGAGGATATTTTTCGAAAGTATATCCGTTTGGCGGATTAGATAGTATTACAATCAACAGAGTCAAAAATACAATTAATGGTTTAATATAGTATTTTAGGCAGGCCACAAATAAATCCGTTACTTAAATACTATTATTAAAAATTAAAAATTGTCAATAATACAAATTATGACAAATAAACGTTTAAACTGTATTTATTGTAATTTTAATAGTGTGATCCTATATAAAATCATAAATAATTATAAGGTATATTATTGTAGAAATTGTGATTTACGTTTTACTTTAAACGCTGCATATAAAAGTAGGAGTTTTAACAAAACGTATTATTCAAATAATTACTTAAATAATTTTATTAATCGTGAAGATATTTTAGCCAAAAGATTCATTAAGCACATAAATTTAATAGATCGAAAAACAAAAGGTGGGAAAATTCTTGACGTTGGATGTGGCACTGGATTATTTCTTGATTTAGTTGACCAAACTTCGACTAATAAATGGAAACTATATGGTGTCGAAATAAATAAATTAATGTGTTCATACGCAAAGAAGAAAACAAAGGCATTCATTTATCATGGAAGTTTAAATTCACTATATTTTCCATCAAATTCTTTTGATTGTATTACTTGTTTTGACGTACTTGAACATATACATGACTTGAAATCAATATTAGACGAAATTAAAAGAATATTGAAAAAAGATGGACTACTCGTTATACAAGCACCAAATTCGAATAGTATTATGGCCTATATTTGCGGTGATTTTTGGGATTGGTGGTCAGTTCCAGACCATATTTATCATTTTACGTATAAATCTTTAAAAAGACTTATAGAAAATTTTAATTTTTCAATTAATTTAATATATACATGGGATGATAACATTGATTTTATAAATAATATTTTAGGTTTAATAAAAAGTAAACTAAATAAATCTTTGTTAATAAGTAAAGCAATAAGAATGTTAATTAAAATTATTTTCTATGTAGTAAAACCTCTATTAGGTTTATTAAAAAAACTTTTCAATATAGGTGGATTAACCGTAATTTATGCACAAAATAAATAACTTATTAATAATCGTTTTAATTACACACAATTCGAAAGATACAATTGTTAAAAGTATAAGAAGCACTAGCCAAATAAATAATAGTAATTTTAAAATTACTTGTGCCGATAATTACAGTACGGATGATACAGTCAAGATAATTAAAAATTATGGTGGGAAGGTTTATTTGACCCGCGAGACGAACTTCGGAAAACTCAAACAGTTCATAGTTAGCAAGGCGACGGGGGAGTGGGTACTGGTTCTCGACAGTGACGAGGAGGTTACTCCGGAACTGGGAAGTCAGATAAGCAAAGTGATAAATAGCCCGGAAAGCAAATTTGACGGATACCGGATTCCGTACCGGAATTACTGCCTCGGAAAGCCGGTAACACACGGGGGAGAGCACTATTCCAAGCTGATTCTGTTCCGCCGTGGCAAGGGCCGGGTGGACCCCGCCTGGATCCATGAGGAAGTTACCGTTAACGGCAGGGTCGGCGAACTTTCCGGATACATGAACCACTACAGCTACCGCAGCATTCCCCAGATATTCGCTAAATTTACGGATTATTCCGGAAGAATGGCCCGGAAAGCGGCGGAAAACGGGGAAAAAGCGACTCTCCGGAATCTTTTCCTGCATGCGCCGCATATGTTCTGGTCGAGGTTCGTCACCAGCCGCGGGTACAAAGACGGCTGGAGAGGATTGTTGCTGGCTGCCGCATTTGCGTATATGGAACAAATGGCGTACATTAACCTGGCCTTCCGGCGGTACTGATCCTCCATCCAACTATGCTGAGTAAATTGCCTTCACGGATTTACCGGATACCCGCGGTCATACTGATAATTGTCTGCCATCTGTATATCCTGACCAATACCGGATTCCTCGACTGGCCGGAGATGCTGGTTTATCCGTGGCTTATCGATAAGGGATTTGCCCCATACCGCGACATGCTGGTTATGTATCCGCCGCTGGGATTATATTTTCTGACTTTCATATTCCGGATACTGGGGTATACGCCCGAAGCGCTCAGAATTGTCGCTTACTCAATTGTCGTCCTGACAGACGTTCTGGTTTACGTCGTAGCCGCCGGTATCTGGCGCCGGAAACCGGTGATTCCGGTCGTCATACTGGGATTTTATGCAGCCTGGCATCCGGTATATGAAGGCAATACGTTATGGTTCGAGCATCTGTCCCTGCCGTTTCTTCTGGTTTCGTTTTGGGCGATGATTTCCTTTCTGCGCGCCAGGAAAAGGCAGTTCATAGTTCTGGCCGGTTTATTCCTGGCGGTATCACTTCAGATCAAGCAGACCAACCTCTGGCCGTTTATGGCTACTATGTTGTTTTTGCTGATTGTCGGCGGCAGGGACATGCGGCAACGGATCCGCTCGCTGGCGCTGTTTGTGGCGCCGGTACTCATAATATCCGGCTGCATGCTGGTCTATATGGATGCCAAATCGCTGGCCGCGGATTACCTGTATTGGGTATACTTCTACCCATGGTCGACGGCGGTCAGGATAAACAGTTACGTAGTCCAGCCCTCTTTGGGACAGGCCCTGCGGGTGATTCCGCCGTACCTGTTCGTGCTGCTGGCGCTTCTTGGTATCGATGATCCAACGAATAACAAAAAAGGCCGGCAGGCAATGGTTCTGTCGGCAGCGTTAGCCCTAGTGCTGGTTTTTGCGGCCTGGCCGCGCTGGGCTGTTTTCAAACAATTACCTTCGCTGCCTTTTGCCGCACTGGCGTCCGGTTTCGCGTTTGTCCGGTTCAGGGATTATCTAAGTCCCAGACGGTTCGGCGTCCTCACCGTCATTATTACCTTTCTGACGCTCACGGCATCGGTCAGGTCGCTCTACCGTTTCTATACGAAGCAGGCTTACGGTATGCAGGATTTCATGGGTAATGACGTCAGGAATGGTTTCGCCGGTGTCAGCCGGCTGACGGGCGGATCGGATGTCTATATTTACGGCAGGTATGATTTCGGTTATCTGCTGCTTAACCATCTGCCGCCTGTCAGACCGTGGACGCAGCATTTTCCGTGGATGCTTTCCCGCCCAGGACTGACAACGCTGCTGTCAGCTGAGATCGACAAAGCTGAAGTGCCCTACGTTATCATGGATACGGTAGTTGAGGACAATGAACTGACCCGTTATATAAGTGACCGGTATCTGATCGAAAAACCGGTACTGCAGGATGCTTGGCTGATGCGCCGCAAGCCGGACGGGATGGTACAATAAGGCGATGCGCGGCGCACTTCCACCAGTCCATTGGATAATACCGGTTTACCGGCCTGATCCCCCGGACCTCCGTTCGCTGCTTTCTGCCCTGTCGGGTGAGACTATCATAATCGTCAGAAATTATTCCGGGAAAATTGCATCCGGCAGGCATACGGTCCTGGGCGACGGGACGAACAGGGGATACGCCGCCGCCGCTAATACCGGAATGACATACGCATACACACATGGGGCTGTTTGGGCCCTCGTGGTCAACCAGGATTTGAAAGCTACCCGGTCCGCGGTTACTGCCCTGAAACAGAAACTCACAAATGACCAGCCCATGATAGCCGGGCCGTTTGCCGGCAGTTTCGACCCGGTCCGGTATACGACAGTGTATCCGGCAAAACAGGAATCGGGCCTGAAATACATATCCGGTTCCTGTATCGCAGTCCATATCGATCTGGCACGGCGGACGAAGCTGTTTTACGAGCCCTATTTCCTGTACTACGAAGACGCCGATCTCTGCCTCAGGGCTGCCAAAGCCGGTTTTCCCGTCAGGCACCTACCGGTTCCGGGTTTTTCCCACACCGACAACCAATCCGTCGGCGGCAATACGTTTCTACTGTCCTACTATCTGGCACGTAACCATATGCTGTTTATCAGGCGGAACGCCCCGACCGCGGTCGTTGCCAGGGAAATTATCCGGATGCCGCTGACACTTTTAGAACATCACCGCAGGGGCGAAATAGGCGCCGTAACCGGTATCAGGGATTTTGCTTTAGGACGGTTCGGTAAGTTCGGAGGCAAGTTATGACCGTGGGAGTTGACGGGGGAGCATTGTCAGGGGGAGACATCCGGCTGGAAGTGGGTGTTTACAAGGTTACCGCAAGGTTGCTCGAATTTCTTTCACAAAGTGATAATAGTAATAACTATAGGATATATACAATGGGAAAGGTGGGGGAGGGGATTCGGGAGAAGTGGGGAGTGCGCTTCTCAGAGCGTGTGCTAACCCCCACAACCGGATGGATGAAATGGCGGGTACCGGCAGAAATCCTTATACATCCGGTAGACGTGTTTTTAGGACTTTCACAGGTTTTGCCGGTAAATTTACTGACGTCGCACAAGATAAGTCCGTTGTTGCGACGCCTGGCGGCATCGCAAAACGGACCTAATAATTGGCGACGCCTGACGGCATCGCAAAACGAACCTGATAGTGCGGGACGTCATAGATCACCGCAAGGCAAAGCAGTCCTGTCATCACACGGTTCCCCTCTCATGATCGGTTTTATTTATGACCTGTCATACCGTAGTGATCCGGCTTCGTATCCGGGCTCGGCCGACCGTCTCAGGAGCCAGACCGATGATCTGGTCCGCCGGGCTGACCTGATAGTTGCCGTCTCCGAATCCGTACGGCGGGAAATCCTCAAAGCTTACGACTTCCCTTCCGACCGGATTCATGTGGTCTATCCCGGGGTTGACCGCGAGTTTTCACCCGCAGCCGAACCTTACCGACATCCAAAGCCGTATTTCCTGTCAGTCGGTGCCGTCAAGCCCGGCAAAAAGCTACCGGATGCCATCCGGGCGTTCGGACAATTCATTGAGAGCTCCGGCAGGGATTTTGATTTTCTCATTGCCGGCGGTGATTACTGGCCGGATCCGGCAGTCGGCCGGACAATCCGGGACCTGGGTCTCGGAGCCCGGGTAAAACTGCTGGGACACGTATCCCGGCAGCTGCTCCCGAATTATTACCGGGGGGCGGTCGCCCTGATCTGTGCATCCGGAAACGAAGGATTCTGCCTGCCGGCCGCCGAAGCCATGGCTTCGGGAACTCCGGTCGTCGCCGTCCGGTCAGGGGCGCTTGCGGAGACGATCGGGGACGGCGGAATATTTGCCGAGCCGGGCGATACTGACGGACTGGCGGACGCACTGGTAAAAATTGCCGCCTCTCCCCTTCTTCGCAGAAAATTATCAAGTCAGGGTATTGTCAGGTCCAAAAGATATTCCTGGAGAGCTTTTGCCCGCGGCGTCTTCAATTTATATGCCGACCATCAGGCTGCCGGCAATTAAACCGCGAACGGAACTGCTGCTTCTGGCAGGTTACATACTGGCATTCACGCTACCGGTAATTCTGTCTTCAGTCGGACAGGATTTCGTCTACGCCAGCGACTTCTACGCCATGATACCCGTTTACTCATTTGCCGCAGATTTCATCAGGTCCCACTGGTCCATACCGGTGTGGAATCCCTACACAGGTACCGGCATGCCGGTCATCGGTGATCCGCTGTCGGGTGTCCTTAATCCGTTTCTGATGATTCCGGTAATTCTTTTCGGAACCGCCATCGGGCTCAGGTTAGTCCTGGCAGAGGTCATACTGCTGTCGGGCTTTGCCATGTGGCAGCTGCTAAAAGGAATGCGCATTACCGGGTGGCCGAGAGTCTGGGGGTCGATGCTGTATGCGTCAAGCGGAGTCGTCGTCGGACGGATCGCTTCCGGTCAGCTGGAACAGATTTTCGCTTTTCCGACCATACCGATACTGATTCTGGCGGCCATTCAGATAAGGCTTTCTGCCCGGCAGATTGCGGCAGCCTCCGCAGCTCTGGCATTCATGCTGTATGCCGGGGCTGTTTACCATGTGTGGCACGGGCTGATAATTTTCGGCGCTGCACGCTTTTACGTATTTCTGACCGAACCGCGAGAGCGCGGGAGGACCGCGGCATCCTTCCTGCTGGTGATCGGCGGATTCATTGCGCTGGGATCGGTCAAACTTTATGATTTTATGATCCGTACGCTGCCTCTATTTGTCCGTACCATACCGGATTCAAGGCTGGGGTCGCTTCACTTTCCGTTTTCACTGATCCCGTTTCTGGTGCCCTGGCGGGTCAGCTTCTATCAGCGGGAGCCGTTTATTTCCTTTTTTAATTTCCATTATTTCTGGCATGAATATTTCGCATATATCAGCCCGTTCCCGTTTCTTCTAGCCGGCGCCTGCATACCGCTTTTGCGTAAACGGACAGTGCGGATCATGCTGTTTCTGATATTCGTGGCCGTACTTTACATCGCCAACGGATACCCTTACTCACCCTTTTACTGGCTCGCGGAATTAGTTCCGCAGGTGATGGTTTTCCGGACCCCGATGCGGATGTACATGCCCCTGACCGTACTGGTGGTGGCGTTTCTGGGCGTATGCGCCCGGCGGATTTTTTCTCCCGGAATGCCGCGGAAAATTAAAAGCGGTGCGGCGGGTATTATGCTTCTTAGCCTCATTTCGGTAATGCCGGTTGCCTACAATACTTTCCGGAGGAGCTTCGAACCCGCCAATTCCGAATACCGTGAGGTAGCCCGGGAACTGCGAAGCCGTGACGGAGGCGACTATTACGTTGCCACCCTGATGTGCTGCATTCAGGGATATATGGTGGAGGAGGGCATACCGGTCATCAATTATTATTACGGCTGGACGCCAAAAGGTAGCGCACTCTTGTCCATGCCGGACGGGACCAGCATAAACCGCGAAGAACTGGAGCGGACCCGGCCGAAATACGTCGTAACTTTAAGTACCATGAAGGATATGTCGGCATACCGTTACGGACTGTTTTTCCGCCGCGGCACCACCATTGTATGGAAAACTGAAGATGTACAATATACGCCATATGATTAACCGCAGAATCGTAATCAGCCAACTGTCCCGGACGGAAGGGTGGTTGTCGGAACACGAAGGGCTGCTGCTTTATACGCTGGCGCGGGGTCTTAATGGGGAGGGAGATATTGTTGAAATAGGCAGCTGGAAAGGCAGGTCGACGGTATGCCTGGGGCTGGGGATCGTCTCCTCCGGACGGCAAAGGCAGCTTCTGGCAATCGATCCCCACCGGGGCAGCCTGATATCCGGAGGCAAAGCAGCTGAGAATACTTATTCCGACTTCCGGCAAGCCATCGGGCATGCCGGTCTGACCGGCGTGGTGAAGCCGCTGAAAACTACGTCGGCCGCTGCCTCCGCAAAATGGGGCGGGCGGGCTTCGATGGTATTTATCGACGGGCTCCACGACTATGCCCATACCCGCCAGGATTATCTTCTGTGGCATCCTAAAATCATGCCCGGCGGAATACTGGCTTTCCATGATGCCTTCTGCGGTCAGGCGGGAGTCATGCAGGCCGTGGAGTCGCACATCCTGAATTCGCGGACATTCACTGACATCGGTACGGTGGGATCGATTTTATATACTGTCAACGGTACGCCCGGGATGTTGCGGAGTCTGATTGTCGGGTGGAAAATATTCTTGATCCGTCTGAGTCATATGATATATAGGAGTGAAATGCCTCCCGTAATCAGGGTAATACTCATCCACCGGATTATCCGGATCATGCTGATGAACCGGCGCAGTGCCCGGGTTTATCTGCCGTTCTTATGAAAACCAGACTGGCAATCGTGCGCGGTGCATTTTTAAACCGTTACGAGATGCAGTTTTATGAACCGCTGGTTAAGCGGTATGACATTACTGCATTTTCTTCCCTGAAGCCGTTTCATGATGTTTTCTCATTTCCCGTCATCCGGCTGCCTTCGCCGGTGGATTTGCCCGTTTTTCCGCTGAAAATGCAGGTACTTAACCGTCTGTTCATCGATGCTCATTACCTGTACGGACTCGAGGAATACCTCAGGAATTTTGACATCGTTCATACTGCGGAAACGTATTTTTACTATACCCAGCAGTGTCTCGATGCCCGGGACCGGGGTTATGTCCGCCGGGTGGTGACGACTGTCCTTGAGACAATTCCCTTCAACAACGAAAGCATTCCCGGACGTTCTGCCTTCAAATCAAGAACCCGTGAAGAAGCCGACCATCTGATAGCCCTGACTGATAAAACCCGGCTGTCACTGATAGCCGAAGGCGCCGATCCCGGGAAAATCAGTGTCATCCGGCACTATGTCGATACCGGGCTTTTTGCTCCTGAGCCGGCAGCCAGACGCCGGGTCGGGGGAAAATCAGCCGCAACCGTTATTCTGTACTGCGGCAGGCTGGAGAATTATAAAGGCGTAACCGACATTATTGACGCCGCGGTTATGTTGCTCGGTAGTAGGAGTCTTGCAAAGTACCGGATCAGTTTCCGTTTTGTCGGTGACGGCAGCCTGAAACAGGCGCTTCTGAAATCCGTCGGATCGCTGGGTCTGACAAACCGCGTGACGGTGGAGAAGGCTGACTACCGGCAGATGCCGCAGATTTACCGGCAGGCTTCAATATATGTCGCGCCCAGCAAGCCGACGGATACCTGGGAGGAGCAGTACAACACGACACTGCTCGAGGCTCAGGCGTCAGGTTTGCCGATTGTGACCACAATCTCCGGCGGCATACCCGAAAACGTCGGTGATGCTGCAGTCCTGATTCCGCCGGGCGATCCGGCTGCGCTTACCCGGGCACTTACCGGATTCGTCAAAGATCCGTATCTTCGGGAAAGGTACGGGCGGCGGGCCCGAAAGCGGGCGGTGGCCGTGCATGACATCTCAATCGGAGCCGGATTACTGGACTGCCTTTACCGCAAACTTCTATCATGAGCCGTCGTGTATTTCTTGCGGCAATTGCCGTTCTGACTGCGGCGTTTGCCGTGCTTTCGGCAGGCAGTGCGCTGTCCGAATCGCTGACCTATGACGAACCGGGCAATGTCCGTGAGGGACTGAGGGCATTCCGGCAGCGGCTGTTTAACCGGGAAGTCAACAATCCGAGACTGGTCAGGGAATATGCGGTGCTGCCTTACATGATCACTGGATTTGACGGCAACCTGAACCGGCAGACCGTGTTTCCGGCCCGTCTGATGATGATCGGTCTGGGCTGCATCCTGATCTTGGCAGTGTCCCGGACGGTTGAGGTAAGGTTTGGGTCGGCTGCCGCCGTATTTACCGCTTTTTTTCTGGCGTTCGAGCCGAACCTGCTGGCGCACGGACATTACGTTTCACTCGATTTCGGACTGACCGTGTTCTTCTTCATCGCTTATGCGGTTTTTCAGAAATTCCTGGACTCACCGACGCGGACGGCAGCGGCTGCAGCCGGTATTTCGCTGGGATGGGCTCTGGCGTCCAAAGCCGCAGCATTGCCGTTTTTTGCAGTCAGCGCCGCATCTGCTGTTTTATTATCTCAGCGGGAAAATGCCGGCTTGTGGCTGTATCGAAACCGTGGCTACATCATCGGGGCCGGACTTCTGGCTGCACTGGTTATCTGGTCATCGTACTTTTTCGTCACCGAACCGTTCATATCCGGAGAAATCCATCCGGAAAGAATTTCCAGCCGGATGCTTCAAGATGCACAGAATTCCGGCAATACCGTGCTAGTCCGCCTTATCAGGCTGATGCGTTCCGTACGCCTGCCGCTCGGGACTTATCTCGGAATGCTGAAAAACATTGCCGTCTATTCGAGACTGCAGACGGCGCAGGTATTTTTTTTGGGTGAATACCGGCAGGGCAGTCAGTGGTATTACCTGCCGGCGGTCGCGCTAATGAAACTGACCCTGCCGATGATAATTCTCTTTTTTTCTGCCCTACGGCTAGCTGTGTCAGGCCGTTCCGGTAAAAAGCTGATAGTCCCGGCGCTGATTCCGGCACTTGCGGTATTTACCGTCCTTGCTATGGGGAAATCCTATCCGTTTTTCCGTTATGCGCTGCCTGCGGTACCGTTTATCGGTATCGCCGCGGGAGTCACCCTATCCCGGTTCTGGCAGAGCCGGTTCAGATGGCTGGCGGCAGTCCTACTGATCTGGCACGGTCTGGCCGCTGCCGCCCAATACCCGTATTTCGTGAGTTACGCCAACGAAATCACCGGACCCAGGAGCACCAGGTACCGGCTGCTCCATGACAGCAACCTTGACTGGGGCCAGGCCTTATCCGCTTTCAGGGATTATGTTGCGGCCGTCAAATCCGGAGCCGTTTCGTTTTCTTATTTCGGAGCCGAATCCGGAGTCTATTACGGATTTACTCCCGACAGCGCCTGGAGCAGCCATATTTTTAGTGACGTCTGCGCTTTCCACACCACCCGGTTCGGTCCCGGTGCGGACTCTCTGACGGCAATCAGTGTCACCAACTGGTATGCCTGCGGTTACAGGGAAGAGGACAGATTCAGAGAACCTGACAGGGTAATAGCGGATTCGATTCTCATATTCAGGTAATATGCCGGCGAAATTTCTCAGGATCGTGTTTCCGGTACTGGCCTATACGATCCTGTTTGTTGTTTTCTTCCACCGTCAGCTAATCGGCGGGGAGGGGCTTTTCTGCTGTGATAATTACCTGATTAACATCCCGGCCAAGGTTTTTGAAGCGTCACAACTTTTGCGCGGATCGTTTCCGCTGTGGAATCCGGAAATCTATTCCGGCATGCCGTTTCTGGCTGACATCAACCTGAGCCCGCTATATCCGAGCGTGCTGCCGTTTCTTATTTTGGATCCTTTCCGGGCACTGACGTTTGTCATTATCATCCACGCATATCTGGGCGGAGCCGGTACCTGGCTGGCGGCGCGGGCACTGGGCATCGGACCGCTGGCGGCACTTTTTGCCGCAGTTGCATTTTCGTTTTCCGGTACGGTAGTCAGCTATTCAGGTAACCTGCCCATGATGCAGGTGGCCGGACTTTTCCCCTGGGTAG
>Ga0154812_104_pt7 | contig 18349 bp, 22 predicted proteins | sample Rifle2008BG16ft_FD_105820 | JGI IMG/M metagenome (GOLD analysis project Ga0154812, IMG submission 105820) | Candidatus Gottesmanbacteria bacterium RBG_16_52_11 | reverse complement strand
TGTTGCCGAGTTCCTTGAACCACTGTCGCCCGCTTGCCTTGGTATACTCTACCAGCGCACCTGTGTCGGTTTGCGGTACGGAAATAAAGTGCTCCCTAACGAGATTTTTCCGGAGTACGAAACTATCTGTATTGCCCGCACCTTGCGGCTTGGGCTTCCCCGCTCCTTGAATTAAACATGACAACGGATTTACCGATCATCACTACCTCAGAGCTTAGGGGCCGAGTATTCAACCCACAGACACATCCCATCCTGTCATCCCTTTAGGTCTTAGACGACACTTCACTGTAACGGAATATCAACCGTTTATACATCGAGCTACGCCACCATTACGATGACCTCGCCTTAGATCCGACTTACCCGAAGTCGACGAACGTTGCTTCGGAAACCTTGCGCATTCGGCATGAAGGATTCTCACCCTCAAACGCTACTCATACCGGCATTCTCACTTCTTGCCGCTCCAGTCGCCCTTACAGGCTGGCCTTCACTGCAACAAGAACGCTCCCCTACCACCTTGCCCGCAGGGCAAGGAAATCCGAAATCCGAAATTTTGAAATTCGAAACGTTTTGAAATTGTTTCGATTTTCGTGCTTCGTGCTTCGAATTTTCTTGTCCCACGGACAAGATCTCTGTCGTCGGTACCATAGTTGAGCCTCGATCATTTTCGGCGCCGCAGTTTTCATCCAGCGCGCTGTTACGCGTTCTTTAAAAGATGGCTGCTTCTAAGCCAACTTCCTGGGTGTCTTTAAACCGCGACCTCCTTAACCACTTACTATGGATTAGAGACCTTAGACGAGAGTCTGGGCTGTTTCCCTTTAGACACACGAGCTTAGCCCCGCATGTCTGACTGGCCAAGTAGCCTTCAGAAGTATTCGGAGTTTGATTGAAACATATGGATTGCTCCACATGCATCATTCAGTGCTCTACCCCTCCGAAGGTTTGATTGACCGCTATACCTAAATATATTTCGGGGAGAACCAGCTATCTCCGTGTTCGATTGGCATATTACCCCTAACCACAAGTCGTCCCACAGATTTGCAACTCTGACGGGTTCGGGCCTCCTCCCGACTTTCGTCGGGACTCACCCTGCTCATGGTTAGCTCACACGGTTTCGGGTCTGCCGATATCTGCTTATTGTCGCCCTATTCAGACTCGCTTTCGCTGCGCCTCCTCCCGATTTAATCGGGATTAAACTCGCAGACAATCGGCAACTCACCGGTTCATTCTTCAATAGGCACGCCATTACTCGTGCACAGCACGAGAAAACCGAAATTCGAACTTCGAAATTCGAAACGTTTTGGATTTGTTTCGGATTTCGTATTTCGTGCTTCGGATTTCCTGGTGCCATGCACAAGCTCTGACTGTTTGTTAGCTGACAATTTCAGGTACTATTTCATTCCCCTTTCGGGGTGCTTTTCACCTTTCCCTCACGGTACTAGTTCACTATCGGTGTGTTTACGTATTTAGCCTTGGATCGTGGTTGACCCAGATTCCCACAGGCCCTTCGTGGCCCATGGTACTTAGGAACTCCCTAGGGGAGATTTCGGTTTCGCATACACGACTTTCACGTCCTCTGGTCTGCCATTCCAGACAGTTCTGCTACCTCAATCTCATCCCATATCGGGAGCCCTGCAACCCCCCGCTTGCGCAGGGTTTAGGCTGTTCCGCTTTCGCTCGCCGCTACTGACGGAATCTCGTACTTGATTTATTTTCCTCATCTTACTTAGATGTTTCAGTTCAGATGGTATCCTACCCGTCGCTATCCCGGCCCTTGCGGGCCGTCTTTACGGCGGATTGACCGACTTACGTCGGCCGGGTTTCCCCATTCGGAAACCGCCGGATCGCAGGATTATGGCTCCTTCCCGGCGCGTATCGTCGCCATATACGTCCTTCCTCGGCGTAAACACCCTAGGCATCCGTTGTCAGCTTTATGCGTTACGGAGTATAAAAGGATCGTCCCGATTGCTCGGGACGGCAACTTTTTACCCTTACAATGCTAGCTGTATGAGGCAATCGATAGGATTGCCCCTTACGATGCAACTACTACATTTATAAAAAAACCCTAATACTATTCGTTTGTTAAAGAGCAAACCGCTGATTTACGATTTAAGATTCAAGATTTAAGAATAAATCGTAAATCCTACTTCATAAATCATTAGTTTGGTGGCCTGCCACCCGTATCCCGATTTAATCGGGAGAAGGGTGGACCTGAGGAGATTCGAACTCCTGACCTCCCGCGTGCAAGGCGGACGCTCTAGCCAGCTGAGCTACAGGCCCGATCGGTACGTATCGACTCTCCGGCTGCCTTTAATGAGCAAAAATAAACCCCGCGGTGCGGGGCATCAGAAGCGGACACGACTTACCCTACGCAGTAGTCATATGGGTTGCCGCCGATGTCTTATTGCTTCTCATGTAACTTGAAAGTAACCTCGCACCCAATTCCGGCACACGGAAAAATGACAAGTGCCAGGGAATTTCGGTACAGACTATTGTACGTATTGGCCTGCGCATTGTCAATACCGCCAGAATTCAGGAATTGTTGGTATCCGGGAGTATAATTATATTATGGTAGCTTATTTCACGGCCTCGGTGGTGGGTAAAAAGTATCACCTGGCCAACTACCGCAAAATCATCGAAATATTCCGCAAAAAGGGATTTGAAGTCATCGCCGACCATATCATCAACGTGGAGGAAAAGGATATCCAGCTGCAGTCAAAGGAAAAACGGCTGGCCTTCCACAACCAGCTGGAGAAGTGGATCGGAGGCTGCGACATCATGGTAGTTGAGTCCACTTTCCCCAGTATCAGTGTCGGGTATGAGATCTCGCTTGCCCTCCACCGCGGCAAGCCGGTACTGGTACTCTACAGCGAAGGCGAACCCCCATCGTTGTTTGAATACCACACCAATGACCGGATCATCTGCGAAAAGTATACCGCTATGACGCTGGAGGCTATTATTGATGACTTCGTCAACTACGCCCACGGCGGCAGCGATCACCGGTTCACTTTCTTCATATCCGCCGGTATTGCCTCTTACCTCGAGGATGTCGCCCGCAAGCACAAAATGCCCAAATCCGTCTATCTCCGGCACCTGATCGAAGAGGATATGCGCCGTTCGAAGTAAATTCTTCGCTGTCCTGATATTATCCTCCTGATTGAGTAATCCCGCCATACAGCTCCGTGATGCATTTCCCGCCCACGTGATAGGGTTCATACTACAGGCTGAAGGAGGCAGATATGGCTGAACTTGAACGGATGCTTGATCAGCTCTCCGAAGCCGTAGCCGGATTCCGCCGGCCTTCACCTCCCGAAAGTCCTTTGTCTCCTGAACCTGCCGGATCCGCTATCCCTTATGTACTACAAACCGATACTGAAATTGATGCCGCAAAAGCCGCTGCGTTTGAGGCTTTCGCAAACCGGCCGGATCAGATGGAAAGGGCCGGTCAACTGTTCCGGGAATTGCTGGAAAAAAACCCTGATGCCGCTTTAAATCCGGCACTACTGGTTCTTATGAACCGTGAAGGTCCGCCGCCCAGCGCTGCCGCCTGGCATGAACTGCAGCAGTATCTTGAGCTTCATGGTGGCGAGGTCACCGACGGCATGGTTGACGATATGCTGGTCGGACTGGCGCTGGAAGGAATAAAACGGGGTTTGCCGGCGCTATACCTGAAAGACCGGCCGGACCTGTCTGAAATAGTTTCGCAGCATCTGGGTCTGGGTGATCCGTCAGGCAACGGGAAAGGGTAATTTCTCCGGATTAATAGCGGTCACGCTTCCGGGCGTCGTAACTGCCTTCGCGCCGCCAGTTGCCGCCCTGAGACTGCCGGTCGTATCCACCCCGGTCCCGGCTCCGGTCATCCCTCCGGTACTCACCCTTTCCGCCCTGCGCGTAACCCTCGTCGCGGTACGTCTGACGCCGGGCTGAACGTTGGAACGGATTGCGCCGGATTACCGGTATCCGTGTTACCTGGCTGTCGGGATAATTTTTGGCGACTTTACTCCGTATTTTATTGCCGATCCATCTGACGGCGACTGCCTGGATCTGCCTCATGCTGTGTCCCGGCAGGATACCGATAAGAAACAACTGGGGATCTTCCTGGATGTCCCGCTCACCTGATAGTGACCGGACCAGAAAATCAGCCACTTCCCCGACTCCCCCGGTTACATACGAAACACCCTTCATGCCCTTGAATGCCCGCTCCAGGGCTTTCCGCCGGTCTTCAACCGGAATAATCCGCTGGATTGCCGCAATCTGCTCCTCGACTTCACGCCAGGTGTAGTCCGGATCGACCGCCTGATTCAGGGCGTTCTCAAGCTCATACCTGGCATTGCGGACAACACCCTTTTTAGCCCCGCTGAATAATCGCTCTTTCCATGGCAGTCCGGGTGATTCGCTGACTTTGAAAAACGGCTGCTCCGGATTATCCGATAGATTAACCTCAAAAAATGCGCCCGGATTCGAATCCATCTTATCGGCTTGCTCCAACAGCTTCGGATTTATCTTTTTCTTTCCGTCGGGACCGGTGACATCCGGAAAGTATGGATGATGCCGCAATCTCCCGATTACGGTTGATTTCGAACCTCTATAGGTAGCCTGAGGCGGCTTAATCTTCTCGTAATAGAAACGTGTAACCGGAATCATAGACTTCACGATCGTATAACTACCATCAGGGTTATCCCTTCTGGTCGACTTTTCTTCATTTTCTATACGCACTGTAACAACCTGACCGGCACCACGGTGCGCTTCCAGATTTGCTAGAAGATCTGCTTTTTCCGACGGCGAAAGTTGGCTCTGTTTAATAACGTCGACTGCGCGGTCAATCGGGAGATTGTTTTCCTGAACGTTCGGCTGCACCGACACGCCTCTGGCGGTCATCTCGCGGTATACATCACTCCCCCTGGTGTCAGCCGAGGCAGCTTTTTCTAATTCTTCTATATCCTTCTCTGTAAACGTTGCGGGTAACTCACCGACTGAGCTTGTGCTAACGTACGATACGTGCTGCCCTGATGGTTGACGGGCTGCTGCAAGGGACGATGCCGTTTCCGTTGATTTAAGTTGTGGTACCTCCTGCCTGGTTAAAAAGTCATATGCTGCCAGTATCTCTTCCTGGAGTGGATTAATGGGCTGTTTTTCTTTACCTATTACTGTTTCCTCATCAGCCAGAGTGAGTGCTACTTTGCGAGTCTGTGTTTTGCCCTCGAGAATATCTTCAGTATATTTCCATATTCCATCCTCGTGTACGGTTTTAATTTCGGTAATCGGTTTACCCTCCGCATCGTACCCGGCAACGATGAATTTGAATTCACGTTTCCTTGGATCATAAAAAACGTTGTTATTTACATTTATTAATCCTTCTTCTGCATCTCTGCTCGTTTTTCCCGGTATTGTTTCAGTATCGCCCTGAACATCCGCTTTTACTTCCGATGTTACTTGACCGGCTTCGTCTTCAATCTGTGCGGCTGCCTGATCAGGAGTTGTATCGACTCGTTTAATAGGTGATTCAGTGACTGAAGATGCAACTGCCTGCCTTGGAGGATCTCCTGCTTCTATACCGTATTTTGTATACCAGCGGCGGATCCTTTTTATCTCGCTCGGCTTGAGTATAGCTTCCGCAGGCCACGCTGATATTTCACCCTCATTGATTGCCCGGGCAATTTGCTCAATATCCCCATCGCGAATTCCGTGACCGGCTAGTGCTGCTCTGGCGATTTGCCAGGGATCCATATTTTCCGTAATTATATTTTCTTCAGCATCATGCGAAACAACATTGGACTGATTACCCGTATTTACCATTTCAGGCCCAGCTGGCTCATTACTGCTTTCAGGTCGGATATCGCTGATCGTACCTGCTCGAGTAGAGCTTTGATCCGCAGCTTTCGACTGCATTTCAGTTTTAATAACTTTGGTAGTTGGTATTATCTCGCCTGAATCATCTGGGCGCTTTTTCCGCTTTATAATCTTTTCTTCAACGGGTATTTCAACATCTGACTCAGCACCTGGTAGTATTTCGGTTCCGGTCTCTTCCTGTACAGGCGGTATTTTCGCTTTTGTCAAGGGTACACCGTTCAGAGTAATCAAGCCCGCATCGTTATTATCAGGCTGTTGCGCTGTTTCCTCCGGATTAGACTCTGCAATTGCCGTATCGGGGATAAACCTTTGTTCTCTAAACCACTTATTCATCCTCGCTAAATCCCTACCGGCATACCCCCTATCTCGTGCTACCTTCTTTGACCAGGAAACTTCCCTAGCTTGGAATGCTTGCCTTCGGGCCTCGAGCTCATCCGGATTAATTTTACTGAGTGGTATTTTCCACAACTGTTCGTCGGGAATATCGTCGAGGTTTGATACCATACCATCATCGCCATATCTTGGTTTCACTAAAGACGGACGTTCCTTACCGGACTCTTGTGCAGACTCAGCTTGCACCGGAGTTGAAGTTGCCGGATTTGCCGCTGCAACCGCTCCCGAAAGTATTTCAGATTCGGTTATGGGATTTTCTTCATTAGGAGCACCTGCTGCGACTGAAGCTTCGCCCCCCTGCGCACCCGTCCCCGGCTGTGCTTCCGTTGCTGCTGGGTCACTGAAAAATCCCTTTTTTTCCAAAACTTTTAAATCTGCATTTACTTTTTTAGGATCTACACCTTGCGCCAGCAACACGCGTCTCACAGTTTCTCTAAAAGATTCATTGTCTATTTCTTGGACGATTAACGCCGCAATTAAATCTTCGGGGTCAATACCTTTAAGACCCGATCTGATCAGACCGTGAAGATCAGCATATGCGGGATTATGTGAACTAAGATCGTCTACCGGCGGTCCACCGGCCTGATCGGCGGCCTGCCCGCCGCTTTCTGGATTATCCGGGATTTGCTGATCTCTAATTGGCGACCTTTCTTCTCCAGGCATAATAGTTAGTCAGATATGTGTATTGAATTATACCAAATTGGGCTTATAAATTAAATATATAGGTTATATTTACTGCTACCTTCCCGCTCTTCCATCATACCTATTTGAAGCCGGTGGGGTCAAATACGGGGTATTACTGGACGGCTGATGCGGCAGATACCGACGTCTCTTCCGTCATAGCCTCAAGGAGCGCGTCCGCATTTTCGATGATCTGGTTCTGGTATTTGAGGATAAACTCCCGCTCGTAGGCCAGGAATTTCCCCAGCGCCTCCACCTGCTCCTCGCTCATATCCTCGACGGTCCGCAGCAGCTCGATTTTGGCCGGGTTGGACAGGGAAAAGCAGTTTTTGATCAGGATCACCAGAGCTACGCGTTTATTCATAGTCATGCTGCCTGCGGAACGAATACGTTTGCTGCCTGCCGGACTTCAGGGCGGCGCAGGTTGTCTACATCCCGTCCCAGATGCCTTTTGATAATGTTTTTGGCTTCTTTGAAGGTTCCGGCGGCAATTTTTGCCTCCTGTGTCCGATTCTTGACGCCCTGCCAGAGTGCCGGTACGAGATTAGCCCCGGGTATGACAAACTCGGCTACGCCGGCGCCGACTGCAACCGGGGCTGGTACCTCCGGAAACGGATCCAGCTCCTTGAGCACTTTGCTGAAAGTACCGGTAGACTCCCGGTGTCCTTCAACTTCCGCGGCGTGCATGGTATTTTCGGCGTAATTGAGTCCGATATTCTTAGCACCTACTTTGGCTGCTGTCTTAACGGCTGTTTGCGCTGCCTGGTATTTGGCTTTTGCCTCAAGAACGGGTGCGGCAGAGTCCTGCAGGGAACCCCGAATTGCGGTTTGTAATATTTTGCGGGACTTACCTGCTTCCCCGTACGCTTTCCTGACGGTGCCCACGGATTCCCATGTCCCCGGCCTAGAATGATGGTGGAATGCTTTGAGGGACTCAATAAATGCTTTCCTGGCCGTGTCCTTATTCTTTATGGCTGTTGCCATAATGTCGGTTGCTATATCCGGATTTATTGCGGAGGTAGCCTTAACGGGTGCAAGTTTAAGGGCTTTTTGCGCTGCGCTAAGTTCTTTGCCTGTCGAGACGGCTTTACCGACGTTAGCAACCGTGCCGACTGCCGGAATCAGCGAAAGTGCTGCAGCCAGTGACGCCTTGACGTCCTTCCATTTGACATAGAGCATGTCTTTGGCTGTTTTCATGCCCAGGTCGCCAAGCTCCCTGCTCATGGCATGAAGCTCGGCCATCATCCCGAGTTTGCCCACCGACCGGGCTGCGTCCTCCGGGGCACTGCCCATTTCGGCCGCCACGCCCGTCTCCGCGTTCCGAACCGCCTGATTGAGTGTTTCCGTTTTTCCCGGTACGAATTCCGGACCTGTTTCTGCCATATCTCCAGTCTCCGGTTCCTGAGTATTCATGCACATACTATAGTACGGTATTTTGGGTGTCAATGGAAGCCAAATTACCCGTTTTGCATAATCCGGTAAAGCATTAAATGTCTTTACCAAATTCTGTATATTTATTTATAGGTCTTTATTGTATCCTCCGCTCAGTGTATGGTGTGGGTATGGCATCCTCGGCTGAACACCTTACCGCCCCGCCGGTACCAGAACCTGAATCAGCACCCGGCGTTAATCCGGGCATCAAATACTACGGGTCTGCGGAATCCGCCGGACTTCCCTTCCGGCTGAAAGTTAATCCCGAAGCCCTGGGAACGGTCATGAAGGATATGGGATTTTCCGACAGCGATATCGGCTCTTTCACCCTGACTGTGGCCTACGGTGAACCGCCGCTGACACAGCTTACACGGCGGGTACTGGGCAAATCCGTCGGCAGATTCGCATATATGGGCTCGGCCCACCCTTTAAGCGGGGACGTCACCCTTGACGTCAACCGGATAGAGCGCCGGGCCATGCAGACTTACCGCTCGACCTTAAACGCGCTTTCCGGAAAAGCAAAACCAGCAAACGGCAAATCAGGGCTGGAAAGGGCTGCCGACTTTGTTCTGGAGCAGACATTACCCGGTCTGTACCGGCCGCCCGCCCCCACCCGCAAGCCTGACCGGGAACTATTGGCTTCGGCCGGAATAATTGCCCGGGAAGCGGGAATGGCGGATGCCCGGACATTCCTGGAGCGGGAGACCGCCAAACTACTGGAAACGTCGATCCGCCAGGCCTTGCCGCATGAACTGACCCATGCGCATCAGATTCACCGCGGCGCGACTTTCGTCAATATCGCCACCGGAATTGTTGCCCTCAAAGTATTTGATATGGCCTGGGACGCGTTGTGGAAGTCGGTCAACTTCAAGTCCCATATCGGCCGGGCAGCTTACGCCCCGGTCCGAAATAAGTTTTTCTCGTTTGCAGGGCAGGAAGAACACCTGAAGAAACGGCTTCTCCGGGCTACCATCGGGACGGTACGGGCTGCCGGATTTTTCCGGACGCTTAATTTGATGCACCAACTGGTCGGTTATGACCGCCGGGCCCAGGAGAGCGCAATCCGGCTGGCCGATCAGTTCCGGTCCGTCATTACCCTCGAGCGGACTAAAATCCCGTTTCCGGGTACAAACACTAAGTAAAACCCAGTTATTACGGCTGCTGTTGGATTCCCTGCGGCCTGACTTCGGGATTCAGAGTGGCCATAAGTGCCGGCAGATTAGCCAGTAGTTGGGGCCCCATGGATACGACCTGATCAGCTTTGGTGATAACTTCCCGGGCAACCGGTACCCTGCGCAGTACCTGACCGGCCATTTCCGCAGTCCGGAGTTGTCCGAGGACCGGAACTGCGGCCCCGAATGCCCCTAAGGCTTTTTCTCCCAACCCGCCGGCAGCTGTAACCGCTGCGGGAACCGTTTCCGCAGAACTGGCAACCGCTTTGCCGATGCCGACGGAGGCAGCCGTTTCGCCGATTGCCGGTGCCTTCCTGCCCAAAAATTCCTTGCCGGCGCTGCCGACTTTCACAGCCGCCTTTCCGACCGCTTCCGCCCCCCGGCCGACGGCGTTTCCGAAAGCGGAATTGTCGGCGAATTTATCGGCTACGTCAAATGCCTTTTTCCCCCAGGGACCGGCTTTTTCGGCTAGTGTCCCGATTTTGGCGCCGATTTCCGGATCCCGCAGTACCAGCGTTCCCCCGACAACCGCCGCCGTTCCGATGATGGCGCCGATCAGCAGTTTCTTCTTGCCGTGCCCCTGGCGTTCCGCCTGCTGTTGAACCTGGGTGTTGAGGTTTGCAGCCAACTGCTGTTCCCGACCGGCAAAGCGGTCAAATGCGATTCTGTTGATCCAGGCAAATCCCGGCAGGCGCATGGAGTTTTTGGAGATTTCCGCCGCATTCTTCAGGATCTCTGCTCCGGTAGTATTATGCATCGCCTGCTCGCCGGCCATCCGTCCGATTTCATACGCGGGATTAAACATATTATCGTTAAACTATATGCGCCTGAGCTAGTACGGCGTTAGTACGAACCAGATAAGTATCCAGGTTGCGGGCAATCTCGGTGAACGCCTGACCGCCCTCCAGGGCCCGGGTAATCAGGGAAGTATAGCTTTCGATGGTCAGATGCTCCGGATTATCAGCCAGCGTGTGCAGAATGTTTTTGGGCATATGCTTGACCAGTATCGGCCAGACAATCAGCTGGATACCCTGGACAAATTGCCGGTAGAGGAGGTTTTTTTCTACGGTTTTAAGCTTTGAATTCTCGATTTTATTGACAATGAGATTCAGCTTTACATCCATGGCAGTATTTATATGCCTGAAGTCCAGGCGGATTGCAGACTAGGACCGGCATTCTTCGCCCTACTCCGGTTGATATTTTACGATCTATGCTTGTCTGACTTCCGCAGGCGGTTCGATCGGTATTTCAGATATTCCCGCTGATGAATCAGCAGGTTTCCGCCTTTTCAGGCGTTCTACAAATGCACTAAGGCCTTTCTGTACCGGTTCGCCCGCCAGCTTCACTACTTTGACACCCGCTTCTGCCGGCTTCGCGGCGTACTGCACCACTTTCCCTTCCGCCAGTCGTTTCAACGGTTTACCCAGCCACTTCAGTTTGCTTCCTTCACCGGCTAATTTGCCGATAATCTCAGTGGCTTTTCCTGAGCGCAGTCCGGCTGCGGTAAGTCCGACTGCTGCTGCTGCGACAACTGCGGTTTTCACTATTTTCATAGTCCGGGCTCTTTTGGCAGCCGCCTGATCCACCACCGGCTCCATCCGGGCCATCACCTGGTCCGGATCCAGCTCAACCGCCATGGCACTAAGGCGTTCGTATAGTTCCTGATGACCCCGCGGCATCTCCTGGGCAGCATCGGCAATGACCTTCCCCATCTGCTCCGGGGGGCCTTCGAGCATCTGCTCGGGTTTGGGCGGCATCTGTGTTATTTCGGGCATAGTTCCTCCTTTTTTCGGGCAGTCCGTTTATTTGATTCCTGATTTGGCCAGTTCGGCATTTATGGATACGAGCATCTGATCCATGGCTTTCTCCACGTCGTCCAGGGCTTCTGTACCTTCCACCGCCTTTTTGATCAGACCCGTATAAGATTCGACCGTCAGTTTGCCGTCCTTTGAAGCGGCATCGATATCCTCTTTGGTCAGGTACTTCATCAGTACCGGCCAGACGGTCGTCTGGAGCCCGAAAGCGATCAGGTCGTACATCGCCTCCTTATCCTCATCTGATAACTGCGAGGCGTCGATTTTGGCCAGAATTGTTTCCAATTTTTCATCCATACTGCTCCTTTCACTATAGAATAAACTGCCGAAACTGACTCCGGTACGTAGTTCCATCGTACTCAGCCGATAGCCATGAAGTCAAGCGAGGGTTGCAATAGCGTCTTTTATATCCTATAATATAGGACATGAATGAAATACCGCGTAGCGAATCATCGACTCCGATCGACACTATCGCCCGGCTGGTAGAAGGTATGGACCGCCGGAACGAACAGATTTCAGATGAAGTCCGTGGACTGCATGAAGACGCCCGGGGTAAACTGAACGGTCTTTTGCCCCGCGAATTTGAATGGGGCGCCTGGAAACAATCCGCCTACGGGGGTGTCATGATGGGACTCGAGCTAATTCCTCCGTTGATGCCATTTTACTGGGTGATCAGCATCGGCGGAGGGCTGCTCTACGAGAAGAATCTAAACCAGGCCGGCGCCCGGCACGCCGATATGCAGCATCTTAATGTTAAAGACTGGGGCATATCCCTAATATCCGGATTTACCCTAAATCCGGTCCTGGTCGGTGGCATCGAAAACCTTTGGAAAGCACACAATATTCTCACTGATATCGAAAAAAGTCCTGCCGTAGCAGAAAGGAGCTGACATGTCAGCAGAATACGCACCAACTGAAGGAATACATGGAGAAGCCGGCTATACTGCAGGTGAATATGCATATGCTGCCCACAACCTGCGTAACCGGTACCGGCAGCAGTTGGGCATGCCGGTTGAAGAATTCCGCCAGAAAGCCATAAATACTTCAGTTTACGGCGCTGCTACCGGCCTGGCTACATACTGGCTGTATGGCATGGCGTACGTGCCGGGTGTGATTGCCGATCTGGTTGTTGGCGGGATTTACGAAATCGCCCGGCGGCGCATGGATCATCAGAATTACCCGGGACTGGACGGGCTTGATTGGGCGTCCAGCGTCATTCCGCTACCGATTAATCCGCCGCTGGTCCGTGGATTGCGGGATCTGCGAAAAGCCAATGACATTATGACTGAGGTCTCCTTGGCCGAATCCGGCGCTGACCGCGTATAATTAAACCGGTATGGATGAGCTGGCCCGGCTAATTCGTGAGACCTCTCTCTTTTCCAAGGAAGAAAAAATCGGTCTCGTCTCCCGGTTACCTACCCTTTCTGCAGATGAATTTCAGCAGCTTAAATCGGTGATCGGAGAGTTTGAAGTGGAAAAGCGCAAACTAGCCTTGAAATTCAAGAGAGATGCCCTGCGGGACCTCCTGAACCTGAAACAGTCCGCAGCCGGTCCGGATGCGCCGAAAATTAAAGAGGCTGCGGATCTGATGAAATCCGGACTGGATGCTCTTATTCCCGACTCCACGCAGGAATAAGGCTCTCTAGTGCTGATCTGACCTCCTGGGTTCGGCAGTCACCGTCTGACCCAACTGAATCAGCAGACCGAACAGTGTCAGTCCGACCGCGGATTTCTCGATTGCGTTCGGGAGAAATCCCCTGGTCTCGCCACCCCGTCCAAACAGCCAGCTACCCACTTTCTTGAGCGCCAATCCCACGGTAGCTACTTCGCCGGCTGTCACCCCCCAGCCCAGCACTTTCGAAGCCTTCTCCATGGTCGGCCGGAGATTCTGCATCACTTCCTCCGGCTTACCGTCCACCCGGCCGGCGATGTTGTCGTAGACACCCATGATCCGCTCCGAGTGAGCCGCCGGAGACTGACTTTCCAGGAATTTGACCACTCCCTCCTTGAACTCACCCGAGGGCGTCTGGGTTTGGGTTTCCGGTGTCGGCGGCGGTGGCGTTTCGACCATATCAGACAGTCCCCTGTTTAACCAGTAACCGGTTCATTTCCACAAGTACTGAGTCTATTTTCTGATTCAGGTCCCGGAGTGCCCGGCCGTCCCTGACCGCCTCCGTTATCATCAACGAGTAATCGGCAACGGTTATGGGTCCGGTGGATTTAACCATTTTGTTCAGCCGGTCCTTGGGGACATATTTATATAACACCGGCCAGACCAGGGACGTCAGGGCTTCCGTCATTATCCGGAAGATTTTGCGTTTCTCAGTTTCGGGGATTTGTGACTGCCGGACTTTGTCAATCAGCGCCTTCAGCTTCTCATCCATATTTTCGGATCTCCGGTATCCGCTTACTTCGGCGTATTATTAAGTCAGGCAGAACTAGCGGCTATATTCCTTCTTCTGTCAGTACTTTCTCGACTTCGCCCAGAACCTGATCCATATACTTGGCGACTTCCGCAAATGCCTTACCATCTTTGACCGTATCTTCGATCAGCTTCGCATAAGTTTCTACCGTAACTTTCGCCGGATTATCCGACAGGTCCTTCAGCTGCTCTTTAGGCATGTACTTGATCAGTACCGGCCAGACCGTAGCCTGCAGCCCGGTCGAGATGGTCGCATAGAGATCTTCCTTATCACTGTCAGGTATTTTTGAATTCTCGATCCTGGTCACGATTGCCCGCAGTTTGTCTTCCATAGAACTCCTTTCGTTTGCCGTTACTTCGTCCGGAGTATCCGGTTGGTAATAATCTCGGGACTGATTGCCTCGTTAGTCCGGCGCATCCCGGCCATTCCCCGAAACATTCCCTCCTCAACTTTAGCGCCGAGTGTAGAAAATTTGGTAAAAATATCCTTCTGGAACAATCCGCCCACCAGACCTCCGCCGGGAATGTATTTCAGGGCGAAACGCGGCGGCCAGGTAACGGTATTCCATACCAGGTCGGCTCCTTTAGCAAATAGAGCCGAGCCGTACCCGGCCATTTTCAGTGACCAACCGGAAAAACGGGCAAAAAGCGTTTTCTTATCCTGGGGGGACAGGGCGGTAGTCAGCGTGTCGGCACATTTCCTCCAGGCGGCAAACGCGTTGACTTCGCCGGATATCTTTTTCTGCTGCTCATTCAGCGTTTCGGCAACCCTGCGCTGGGTCTTATCCACAACCTCCTGCCCGTGCAGCATTTCCTGATTCGGTACTCCGACTTCACCCATATTACCTCCTAATAAACCGGCAGGGTATGTCAGTTTCTATCCACATCGTACACGGGGACTGGAGTATTTTCAAGACACGCTCACTCGATATGATACTTGGTCAGGACTTTCCCGACATCATCCAGCACAGTGTTTACCACCTGTTCCAGATCCTTCATGGCCTGACCGTCCTGAACGCCTGACGCCTCGCTGATCAGGTCAATGTACGAGTCAACGGTTATTGTTTCCGGGTGCTCCGCATACCCCTTCAGCCGCTCTGTCGGAATGTACTTCAGAAGCACCGGCCAGACCAATGCGTGCATCCCCCGGCTGATCGTGTCGAAGAGTTCCGCTTTGACTTCATCGGGTTGCGACGAAGCCGTAATCCGTTGTACCAGGTTGTTCAGTTTTTCTTCCATAATGCTTCCTTTCTGTAATTTGAGCAAACGTAGTTACCGGGCTACCGAAATCGGCGGACCGAATATTTTATCCACCACCCGCTGGGCTTTGCTATAGGCAACTTCCGCTGTACCTCCGACTGCTGCACCCACAGCTGCAGCAGGGATTGCGGCAACTCCGCCCGGAATTGCACCGAATACTCCTCCTGCCAATGCCCATTTTCCGGTGCCTTTAATAAACGTAGCCAGCGTGCTGTCCTGGTAGGCCTTCCGCTCCTCCAGGCGCATCCGCATCCTGGCGTCAGTCAAGTCCCCCCAGGCTTTAGCCCGGGCGATTTCGTGCTCGTAGTTTTCGCCTTTAGGCCAACCCTTACCGAACAGTACATACGGAAGCGAGGTAGTGTTTCTGACCAGATCTTTGACCCTGATACTGGCATCCCTGTATCCGGCACCCAGTTTGTTTCTGAAATCAGCCAGTCTGGTTCTGATTTTCCCCTGCTCTTCCTCCGTCATATTGGCAAGGACATGTTCCTGGAATTCCTTCCGGTATTGCCGGTATATGGATAACTTTTCAGGCTCAAGAGCCTGGTTTAGCTCCTCCTGCTTATCCGCAAAAACCTGTTCCACCTCCGCAACGACCGGTGGCCGTTCGGTTTGCGTTTCAGTTTCATTAACGATTCCGGCTTCAGCCATAATATCTCCTTTACTGGACAGCTATACTGATTGTTATCGTATTCAATCCGACTGGATTGGTCAACCTGGCACGGCCACATCATTTCATGGCTGCAAATATCCGCGTCAGCGCTGTTACGAATGCGGCTGTCCGCATGGGTATCTTATGACGGCGTGACGCATCCCAGACCGCCCCGGTCGCGCTGACCATCCGGAGCTTCAGTTTCCGGTTGACTTCAGCTTTCGTCCAGTGCTGCCCTTTCAGATTCTGCTCCCATTCAAAAGCAGACACGGTCACCCCTCCGGAATTTGAGAGGATATCCGGTACGACAGGGATTCCGCGCTTGTAGAGGATTTCATCCGCATCCGGCGTGGTCGGTCCGTTCGCCATTTCCAAGACTACTTTGGCTTTCACCCTGGGCGCATTCTGTTTCGTCAGTACGTTCTCCAGTGCCGCCGGCACCAGAATATCGACCGGCAGCTCTAATAGCTCCTCATTGGTAATCTGCTTACCCTTAGTCAGGTCGCAGACTGACCCGGAACAGTAGCATCCGGCCAGATAACCGTTTTTCTTTTTGCACTCAAGCGTCAGCTCCGGATTGATGCCTCCGGGCACCAGGATCGCTCCCCGGCTGTCGGAAACGGCAATCACCTTAAATCCGGCCCCGGAGAGAAACTTAGCCATGTTGTATCCGACGTTACCGAAACCCTGGACCACCGCCGTCATTTCCCCTTTCAGACCGAGTCTGGCAAGCATCGTCTGAAGTACGAACAGCCCGCCCAGACCGGTGGCCTCTTCCCTGCCCTCGGATCCGCCGTCTCTGATGAGCTTCCCGGTAAACGTGCTCCGCAGACGCAATTCTTCTCTATCCGTCAGTTTATTTTTGCCTGTCCCCCGTAGCTTCGGCAAAGGGGGGATTTTTGATTTCTGATAATTAATATATTCGTTTACCATCCACCCCATGATGACACCGTTTGTGTTGACGTCCGGAGCCGGTACGTCCTTATCCGGACCGATACAGTCGGCAATCGCCCTGGCATATCCCCGGCTCATCCGTTCCAGTTCGCCTGCTGTAAGTAATTTGGGGTCGACGATAATGCCACCTTTCCCGCCGCCCAGCGGCAGGTCCGCGACCGCACACTTCATGGCCATCCAGAAAGACAGCGCTTTCACTTCATCCAGACTGACCTGATGATGATAGCGGATTCCGCCTTTATAAGGCCCCCGGGCATCGTTGTACTGCACCCGGTAGCCGTCAAATATTCTCACCGTTCCGTCATCCATACTCACCGGAACCGTGACATTGAGTATCCGCTTGGGCTGCCGCAGGAGTGCGATGTTGCGCTCCAGATCCGGAAGTTCATTCCGGGTTACGGTCCGCCTGAGTACATCGGCCGCCAGAGTCAGCTGCTGCATGGCATTGGTGAAAGGATTATCGGTTTTCGTGAGATCAGACTTTGCCATAAACCTCCATTCTCCGGGCAGTAGTATTAATAAAACGGGTCATTCCTGATCTGCTGCTTCGGAACGCCCGCGGACATAAGTTTTTGCTGCATGTCAATTATCATGTTCTTGTTGCCACAGAGGTAAAAATCCTTATCCGGCAGATCCGTTTCTTGAGCAAAGACATGGTCCTGCACGTACCCGCGGAGCCCCTGCCAGGATTCTTCGGGCTTGGAAAGTGTCAGGCGGTATTCGAAAGATTTACGATCCGATGCAATGCGCTGCAGTTCATCCTGCAGATAGATATCTCCCGCGTGGCGCAGTCCCCAGTACAGCGATACCGGATCACCGGAAATACGTTGGTCCGTTTCATCCAGGAGCATCGACCGGAACGGGGCAATACCGGTGCCCGTGGCCACCAGTACTTTTTTCCGCGGACTTTCCTTGTCGACGGTAAACCGTCCCAGCGGCCCGAGGAATTCTGCCCGGTCGCCGGTATTCAGGTGGAGCATCCAGAGTGATCCCGGTCCCATCGGGGAAACGTCCTGATACGTAGTGATAACGGTTTTTTCCTGCGGCGGTGAGGCGATCGACATGGCGCGGTGGACGCTGGGAGCAACGGTGAGCATGATGGTCTGTCCGGCGTAATAGGATATCTCCTGCGGCTCAGTCAGCTGGTAGCGGACCCGGTATACCTTATCCGTAACCGTTTCCTTCGTCAGGACGGTTGACTGGAAATGCTGGGGTTTGGTGTATGTGAGCATTAGGACTCCCGGTCTGCCAGCCATTTCTCCGCATTAATGGCGGCCACGTCAAACGTGGCTCGCCGGAAATACTGTATACCAATCATGTATTGATCATGCATGTTCTGCTAACCATTTCTCCGCATCCATGGCGGCCATACAGCCCATGCCGGCGGCTACTATCGCCTGGCGATAACGCGGGTCCACGCAGTCTCCCGCCGCAAATACTCCCGGTACGCTGGTTTCCGTCTGCGGCTTTAACATCGGATTAACCTCTGCGTCCTGTGATTTATCGGATTTTAATTTTTCCGTAAGCTGCTGAGATTTTATTATCACGTACCCTTTGGCGTCCAGTTCAATCACACCTTTGAGATAATCCGTATTGGGTTTGTGTCCGATGGCGATGAACGCCCCGCCGGCGCTGAGCGTACTCTCTATTCCGGTGACCGTATCCTTAAGCCTGACTCCCGACAAAGCCGGATCGCCGGTAAATTCCGCCACCGTCTTGTTTG
>Ga0154812_110_pt3 | contig 18404 bp, 16 predicted proteins | sample Rifle2008BG16ft_FD_105820 | JGI IMG/M metagenome (GOLD analysis project Ga0154812, IMG submission 105820) | Candidatus Gottesmanbacteria bacterium RBG_16_52_11 | reverse complement strand
GCAGGAGTCGGCTGATCCCACCTGCAACTCGTCAACCCTTAAAGGTTATGTAGGCACCTTCTCATCGGCCACTAATCCGATCAAATCTTCAACACTAAGCTTCATTGACGCACCGGGAAATACAAATCCGATGTATTACACGGTCTGTTCCGATACGGCAACTTCGGCAGCCAACGACTATGTCAGGGACATCAACTTCACCCTGTTTGAAGTCAACGATGCAGCGGATTTAGCTGAAGTCTACGCCACCAATGACGAGTCTCTGGATGTGGGTGAAGTTGCCAGCATCGACCCGGCCTTAACTAGCGGCATCATGCGCTCCCGGGGAGCCTACGACAGAAACGTATTGGGAGTCATCACCACTAAACCGGCCATGGTCATCGGCGGCACCGGCGGTCAGGGAGTGACCGGCAAAGCCATCGCCCTGTCCGGAAGAGTCCCGGTGAAAGTAGTGGGTCCCGTCTCCCGGGGAGATTGGTTGACAACATCGCAGATTCCCGGTGTGGCCATGAAAGCCGCCAAGTCCGGTCCGGTCATCGGCCAGGCAATGAATGATTACGCTGGTGAGGGTATCGGGGCGGTGACGCTGTTCGTGAAGAATTCGGGAATGGCGCTGACTTCACTTGATGATGCTTTGCCGGGCCTGTCTGAAGCAACCGGCAGCGGTACGAACCGGTCGATGGCCGCCCTGTCCCGGTTTATTGCCCTGGGACTGAATTCAGTATCAGATTCGGGCAGTCTGTCGGAGCTTGTAGTTGACCGTCTCGGCGCCGGTCTTCAGATCATCACACCGAGTGTCATAACCCAGGAAGTGGTATTGTCCCGTCTTACATCAGCCACCGGCAGCGGTATCGATGCAGTTTTATCTGATGGCGGTGCCTTCACCGTCCGTGATGCGTCAGGCAACGCCGTCTGGTCGGTTGACGCGTCCGGTAACGCTACGGTTGCCGGTACACTTTCAGCCGGTTCTATCCGGGCAGACCGGATTGAAGGGCTGGAAGTTCTGGCCGGACAGTTGCTGACGGATGCCGTATCCGCGCTAACCGCCTCCGGTTCAGCCGTTGCAGCAATACCGTCCGCTGAAACGGCAGCTGAGGATCGCCGCGGTCTTAACCTCTCAGTCATCGGTGACGCAACTGTATCCGGCAGCCTGACCGTCGGTTCGGTCCGAGTCAGCGGCTTATCTATCTTTGAAAAGCTGGCAGAATTCATCGGTGACGTTGTCTTCCGTGGCCGGGTCACTTTCAACCGCGACACCGCCGGTACCGCCGTCATCCCGGTACTTGCCCGGGAAGTCAGGGTAGAATTCGAAAGGGCCTATGAACGGCCGCCGGTTGTGACCATATCCCTATTTATACCCGGTGACGACGACTCGTTCCTGGCTGACGGTGTCAAAGCCGCCGTTACGAAGATTACGGCGGAAGGATTCACCATCCGGCTCGATCAGCCGGCGCCTAAGGAACTTGAATATACCTGGGTGGCGCTGGCCGTCGACAATGCCCGCCGGATTCAGGGTAAACCGCTGGTTCCGGAGGGTGGGGAAGTCGCGGGCAGCTCATCCAGCCCGGCTCCGACTGCCTCGGCAGCAGAACCGCCCACCCCCACGCCGGTACCGCAATTCACTCCTGTCCCGCTTGTCAGTCAGTCAGCAACCCCGGCCGCTGTTACCGGTTTGCCATCCGTCACTGTCCGGGAGACGGATCTGGGGTTTGTCCGGATTCGGGAAAGTTATACTGCCGAATCGGGAGAAATCGGCCAGGTGCCCAGCGGTACTACGGTTACTTACGAAGAAGAACTTTACGGCTGGTATCGCGTTAAGTACGGGGATATCACAGGCTGGTTAAGCGGAACTTACCTGATAATAAATTAACGGGGTACTTGCCGGCAGGTGCGGCGGAGCTGGAGCACGGATCAGCGCGGGTTGGTAACTGTCAGTCAGAATTAGGGACTATGAAGTCAGAGGTAAGTATAAAAATATACTTTATGCGACTATACTAATACTTAATACCTGATAATAATTACGAATATTTATGCCTGCCCGCATCGTTTTCGGACTGATTATTTTCACTTTAGCCATATTTGTCCCGCGGCCGGTACAGGCAACCATCTCAGCCTGTACTGCGGGTGTCTCACCTTCCGAAATCACCCGCGGCACCAGCGATACTTTTACTATTTCAGTGACGAATAATGATCCGGAGTGGGAAATCGTCTGGGTGAAAGTTACCCGACCGTCGGAAAACTTTACCCTCTCGGGTTATACGTCAATTCCGGGCTGGGATGTGAATTTTTCCGCTCCGCAGATTATTCTATCAGGGTCAACCGTCCAGCCGGGCGGCGAAGTCTTTGATTTCTCGTTTGATGTCACAGTCGCCAACGTCAGCGCGGATGCGGCCTCCTGGGCCGTATCAGTATCGGATACCGATGAATCGGGAGCGGTTACCTGCAGCGGATCGCTGAGTACTGCCATTACCGGCGGGGTCAATGCCGCGCCTATCCAGTCGGACGTAACGCTATCTAATCTCACTTCGTCAACGGTGACTCTGTCATGGACCACTGACAAGGCGGCAACGTCACTTCTGGAGTACGGTATCACCGGTAGTTACGGCAGTCAGCTCTCCGGTACGGCGACAACCGCGCACAGTTTCAGTCTGGACGGACTGTCTGCCGATACCACATACCATTTCCGGATCGGCAATACCGATACCGACGGCAACAGTGTCACATCCGGCGATCTGACCTTCCGGACCGCGACCGCTGGTACTTCCGCTACGACGACTACCACGACGGTAACCGTGACCCGGACCGTGACTCCCGCCCCAACACCGACACCTCCGCCGGATACCACCGGTCCGGCTGTTACAGTCTCTACGGACTTAGACAAGCCATACACACAAGCTCCGCAGATTACCGGTTCAGCCCGCGATCCCAGCGGGGTGGAGTCAGTTGAGTACTCGACGGACAACGGCCGGAACTGGCTGCCGGCGGAAGTCTCCGGCCCCTTGACATCTAAGGTTTTTGCTTTCACTCCGTCCGGACTGGATGATGACATGTACCCGGTCCGGGTACGGGCAAAGGACGGCAAAGGCAACACCGGCTCAACCGGCAAACTTTCCCTGGTTATCGACCGCTTGCCGCCGCTGGGTGGCAGTCTGGTGATCACATCTCCGGTGTCGGTTTTGTATCCTCTGGCAGACGGATCATACGGGGTAGTCTCCGGTTTGCGGTACGGATTTACCCTTTCTGAAGTCGGTGGCCCGACAGAGGTGGATTTATCAGTCAACGGTGAAATCCGGAATATGCGCCGGAATCCGGAAAATCGGCGCTGGTCAACCGACCACACATTTATCCAACCCGGGACTTACAGTCTGAAACTGATTTCCCGCGACGGCGCGGGAAATGAAACGGTTCAGGATTTGCCGCGGGTAACGGTAGGCTCAGCTGGCATAGTGACCGGGCCGGACTGTCCCGTAAACGGCGCTGTCATATCCGTTTATATCCAGGATCCGGTAACCGGTGAATTCCGGATCTGGGACAGCGCATCCTACTCCCAGAAAAATCCCATTGTCACCGACAGTAGCGGTCTATACGTTCTGGAACTGCCGACCGGAACGTATTATTTAGACGTGCGTGCCGGTGGGTACCGGCGGGTTGCGACACGTGCATTCACACTGAGTTCCTCTGCGGTCATCACTGCGCCTGTGCATCTGCGGCAGATGCGCGTAATGACAATCGGTGGGTTACAGCTGCCGCTGCCGCAGATCTTACCCGACATCATAGCGGTAGGTCAGCCGGCCCCGGAAGCCATTGAAGCCCAGGGACCGCTGACCGGCACGGAGTTCCCGTTTATTGAGTTCGGCAGTCCCGGTGGTAAAGTCAGCTCCTTCGACTTCCGCGGCAAGCCTGCCGTGATCACATTTCTTTCCACCTGGCATCCCGGGACCCCGGACCAGATCCGGGAACTTGAAACTCTTCAAGTCGGGCAGCAATTGCGGACAATATTAGTGGTTCCGCAGGAGTCTGCGGGTGTCGTGACACTTTTTACAAGGAGAGGCGGGTACACATCCGAGATCCTGACCGATCCGGACGGGACTTCGCTTAAGGAATTGGACTTGCTGACGCTGCCGGCACATGTTTTTACGGATAATAAAGGTGTTATTCAGGCGGTCCGGACCGGACTTCTGACTTCCGAAGAGATAGTTGAGACCGTAAACGTCAATATGAAGTGATGCGCTGGTTAAAATCGGAATACTGAATACGACCGGACCGGTATCCGATAAAACTTTGATTATGGATTTTTACCGCCTGATTTGGAATGATGATAACAGTACAAACTGTTTTTAAGCCTACCCTATGTGGTCGCAATTCTACCTGATACAGGCTGATTTTGCCGTATCCATTCTGGCGGCTCTCACGTTTTTCGGCGTCTTCTGGCTCCACTTTGACGCCTGGATCGTCCGGAAATCACCGCTTCTGTCAGTTCGGACAGTCGGATTTTTGTTGCTTGCCGTATCATCACTCGTGGCTGCCGTGCGCATTGAAACCGGAATAATCGATCCGATTTTCCCGGAAAGCATCAGGCACATTACTGAGCTGATACTGACTTTTACCGGACTGCTTCTCATTATCGGCAGCGTTCTGGCAGATCCGCTGACGAAACGGCCAATTACCCCGGCACGGACGATCCAGCCGCTGGTACTGCCTCTTACCGCGGTGCTGCCTGTAACTTTACCGGCGGCAACCGTTGCCATGTTTGCCCTCACCGGGTTTTTGTACCTCAGGCGGGCAACGGTGGGATTGGAAGATCATCTCAAGCCTTTGGCGCTGTCGTTCTATCTGATTGCCCTTTCGCGGCTGATACTGCTTTCGGAACTGCTGCGCACTACGACGGTTCCCGATATCTACCGTCTGGTGGCTCCGTACGGAGCGCTCTGGATAGCCGGCCACATCGTCATGGCCGTCGCTATCGGTATACTTTTCCGCTGGGTTTTCGGGTATCTCCTAAAACAGTTCGGGACCCAGCTGTTCATGATTTTTACCATCGCGGCGGCGGCGATGTTTCTGGTGACTACGGTCCTCTATTCGGCGCTTCTGATACGCGATATGGAACGCGAAACCCTGTCCCAGCTGGCGACTAATGTCCGGGTGCTGTCGCTGGCACTTGAAGGCAAGCATGCCCAAAGCCTGGCAGCCGCCAGATCGCTATCATTAAACCAGACAGTGATTTTGCGCCTGGCTGAGGGATCACGGCAGGATCTGGCCGCTGTCGCCTCCGACCAAATCCTTTCCGGTAACCTGAGCTCGCTGATCATCATTAATTCGTCAGGTCAGGTCGTTGCCCGCGGCGAAGACCGGGAACGGATCGGAGACTCGCTTTCGGATGATCCATTGGTCAAAAGGGCGGTCCGGGGGGATGAGGTGATGTCCTCGGGTGTGAGCGAGGGTGTTCTGGGCCAGAGTCTGGTTGTCCGGTCGGCGGTTCCGGTTAAGTCTGAGAACGCGGTTGTCGGAATAGTTCTTTCCGCGGCAGAGCTGGACAGTGCATTTGTTGACGGCATCAAGAAAGCAACCGGTCTTGAGGCGTCAGTCTACGGGGGCTACCGGGTAGCTGCCACCACGTTTACGGATGCTGCGGGTAACCGTCTTACCGGCTTGACAGCATCTGATCCGGCAGTCCGTGAAAGCGTCCTGAAAGGGGAAGTTTTCAGCGGTACCGTCACCGTCGGCAGTTCCGGTTTTTACGGTGCATATGCTCCGGTTACCGATATTGACGGAACTGTAGTCGGTATGCTTTTTACCGGCAAACCCCAGATTGCAGTCCTGGCTGCTGCCGGCCGGTCTATCGAAATTACGTTTTTGGTCACCGTTATTCTCCTGACCCTTCTTACCGTTCCGGCATACGGAATCGCCCGCTATATCACCGGCCAGTTGATCTGATGATACATGCGGATAGGTACAGTTACTTGGTAATGGGCGGAAGCTGTCGGATATGCTTGCCGGGCACAAGAAGGACGGGTCCTAGCCTTATCGGCAGGTACATAAAGTGAGATTACAACTAAAAATTTTGCTCGGCATTACATCCGTAATTACCTTTTTACTTCTTATTTTCGGTATCATAGTTACTTTTTACATCAATAATTTATTCGCGACACATGATTATGACCGGAGCGTCAAAAACATTATCAGGATTCAGGAAACCTTGGATCAGTACCGGGAGACGCTTCAGGAAAAGGTATCCGATTGGGGCGTGTGGAATGATACTTATGATTACCTCAAAGACGGCAATCCCGAGTATATCGAAATCAACCTCAAACCTGTCGGTTTTCAGAACCTGAACATCCAGTACATGGTATTTATTAACCCTGACCAGAGCATTAAAAGCAGCTGGTCCGTGGATTTGGATAAAGGTGAATATGCTACTCCAGCCGCAGAACTCCTGGCTGGTTTACTAAAGCGTCACCCCCTGCCTGATCTTCCGGAAAATGCTGCAATTTCAGGGTATTTGGAGATTCCTCAAACCGGTACGGTCATTTTTGCCGCCCGAAAGGTTCTGAGAAATGACCAAAGCGGTCCGTCAACGGGAATACTGCTGTTTGGCCAGAATTTAGACCAGAGATTAATAGCCAAAATCAGTCAGATTACCGAAAGCTCGGTCAGTCTGGAGAAGCCGGATGGTGATATTCCCTTTAAACAGGTGACGACATTCACATCGGCCGATCAACCGCCGGATATGAGATTTTATTATTCTTCCCCCAGTCAAATACTGGCAACTATTCCGATTTCAACATATTTTGGGGAAAAGATCGGATTAGTATATATGAAAACCGACCGCGAATCCGAAAGTCTGGGCCGGTTAAACCGGATATTGTTCCTGTCATCATTAGGATTCGTCGGGGCGGTGATTTGCGTAATTGTTTTAACACTTATTAATAAATTGGTCCTAAATAGGCTGCACCTGCTGTCTTCGGTGGTTCGGGGTGTTTCCAATTCAAGTAAGCTGGACAGCCGGATTGCTGTTTCTGGGGATGACGAGCTCTCCGACCTGGGTCGGGATTTAAATAACATGTTTGCATCGCTTCAGAAAGCTCAGGCATTTCTGGCCACCAAAGATGAACTGGAGGCCAAGGTCACGGAGCGGACCGAGGAGCTGGCTAAATCCAAAAAAATACTGGAAGAGAAGTTAATGGAGCTGGAGAAGCTGAATAAGCTTATGATCGGCCGGGAGATGAAAATGGCGGAGCTGAAGGAAAAGATCAGACAGCTTGAGAATGCGGCTGCCTCGCTTACTGCCAATCCGCCCGGAGAGTAACTATGTGCAAATGCCATATTGGTATATAAAAGCAGGGGTGACGCGAGGCAGGCAGCTCAACAGCCGACGTCCCCTCATGGATTGCCGTAGGGCTGCCGGGCCGCAGGACCCCAGGAAGTAATGGTATTGTTACAGATACAATCTTATGGAACTGCCCATATTAATCTCTTACGCGCTTCCGGTCACGCTTCTCGGGTTGTGGGCAATCTTGGGTAAGCGAAAAGCCGAAAATCCGGTTTTAATCCTGGGTGCGGCCGGAATATCGGTTTTGGCGCTAGGTTGGGCTATCGGTACCGACGGCATAGTTGCCCGAACCGGGCCGGCTATGCTGGTAGTACTATTTGAGTCCGCTCTTACCGGTGTCGGACTCCTGACGCTCCTTCTAATGTTAGTCTATGGACTATCGCCGGTCCATGAGGCTAAAACTACCAAAGCCCCGACCATAATCATCAGAATTCTGGGAACTTACGGAGTCGTATTGTCTTTGATATTGTATTTGTTTCTGATGACCCGCCAGTCAGAGTTGGCAATTTCGGGTCCCGCAATGCTGACGATTGTGGGTATTCTGGGTCTGGTTCTGGTTATTCTGGCCATGGCGGTTATCGGTTTGGGAGTACTCGTGATTTTGGGTCAGTCCCGGCCGATTAAATTTGTGGTAGCTCTCGGCGGCGGGGGAGTGATTCTGGCTTCAACCGCAGTTCTCTGGCGTCTGGCTGAAGCCGCCATGTGGCCGGTTGCCGGATCTGATATAGGGATACGGGGACTTCTGAACCTGCCGGTAGGATTGCTGATTGCCATGGCCGTTGTCGGGCTTTATCAAGCACGTCATTCCGGTGTAACTTCGTCAGGAACGGCAGTCCGTCAGGAGCCGGAAGGTGAGAAAAAGCCGTTGACCCTTCGGGGGTCCATTATTGCCTGGTTTTTGTCACTTTTTACAGGCTATAAAGTTGCCGGGTCAAACCGGGAGCAGTATCCCGGTCAGCGTCTGATACTGTACGTCTTTAAGCTGATCACTAATAAAGAAATCGTCCGGGAGGAAATGGCTTTGGTTACCTCGCTGGATCAGCTGTCAGATCCGGACCGGTTGAACCTGACAGTCCAGTTATATTTAAGGTTGGAAAAGCTGATTCTCCGGAGCGTCCCGCGGATTACCAAAGGCCAGTTTTCCCGGGAGAGCCTGCATGATGACATCGGCCGGCATGTAAGTCTGGATGAATTGCCGGAAGAATTACGGCTGATATTTTACCCCAAATCCCGGCAGCTGGTCAGCCTTTTTGAGCTGGGATTGAGGGAAATGGTCGTCTTTATTATCGCCAAGATCGGTAGTCAGATGATCGATTCTCTATTTACGGAAATTAAAGGTTTGGTGCCGCTTAAGGATATCAAGGTCACCCAGCGGGGTCTTGATTTTACTGCCCTCAACAATAATCTGATGGCCTACGTCCTGGACGATGTGATCACGGCATTCCGGAAACTCTATCAGGGTTTTTATAACACTATCGAAGGCCGGTTCGGGGTGGATATGGCTAACTCCGTTATTAAAGTTTCCTACCACCACATTAACCGGATGTACGGGCCGGAACTATCCGGGCAGTACCTCAATGTCGTTCCGGATGACGCGCTTAAGGATGAACGGATGCAGGAGATGAGCCACGAAACGCTGGAATTTAAAATTAAAGAGCGCACTTCACTTCTCGAGCACACCAGCATCGAACTGGAGAATCAAGTCAGAGGGTATGAGGAGAAAAACCGCGAGCTGGAGACGACCAAGCAGGCAATGATGAATCTTCTCGAAGACGCCCAGGAACTTGAAGAAAAGCTGAAAACAGAACGCGACCGGGCAACTGCCATCGTTACTACTATCGGAGAAGGGGTGGTTGTAGTCGGTAGCGATAATTCCGTTCAGTTTATCAATCCGACAGCCGTAACGCTTTTGGAATTACCCCAAGCAAGTTTAGTCGGAGCGGTTTGGCATGATTTGATTGCGGTTCTGAAGGAGGGACAGCCGGTTCCGAAAGGCCAGTGGCCGGTAGACGAAGCCCTAAGGCTGGGCAAGCGGGTTATCATTTCGGTTGCTGATAACTATTCATATCGGTTACCTTCCGGGAAAATCATACCGGTAACGATATCAACGACACCGATACTGAAAGGACCGGATGTTACCGGAGCCACGATCGTATTTCGTGATGCTACTGCCGAGGTTAATTCCCGTCAGATTATCGAAAAGGAGGTAGCCGACCGGACGGCAGAACTTAAGGAAAAAAATCGGGCTCTTGAAGACGCTCAGGTTAAAATCTCCGAAGGCTGGATCATGCTCCAGAAGGAGAAAGCCAGACTGTCTGCTTCCATAAACAGTCTGCACCTGGGGTACATCATGACTGACAGCCAGGGGAAGATTATTGTTACAAATCCGTTTGTCCGGGACATCCTGAATATCACTTCCGACGTGACAGATCTTGACGAATTACGCCGGCATCTGGTAAGAGATATAGATTTAAGGAATTTACATCGGGAGTGCCTGAAAGTCAAGCATGTGATTGATCTTAAAAATATCCATTACGCAGACAAATATATCTCCGTGCATGTCACGCCGATTATGATGGAAAACAGTCAGGAGGTGATCGGTACCGTCATTCTGGTCCGCAATGTCACTGAAGCCAAGGTTTTGGAACGATCAAGAGACGAATTTTTCTCGATAGCCAGTCATGAGCTACGGACTCCATTGACCTCAATCCGGGGCAATACCTCAATGATGCTTGACTATTTCGCGGATGTCCTGAAAGATCCGCAACTTCATGAGATGGTGGATGACATCCACACCTCAAGTATCCGGCTGATTGATATCGTCAGTGACTTTTTAGACACGTCCCGTCTGGAGCTTAAGAAAACCGAGTTCAAGAAAGAGGTGATACCCCTTGAATCGCTGGTGACACGGACTTTTAAGGAATTTGAAGGTGCCGCTCACGAAAAAGGCAATCAATTGGTTTTTAATAAACCGGACGGGATTCTTCCTAATGCTTTGGCCGATACCAACCGCGTCAAGCAGGTGCTCATCAATCTGATCGGAAACAGCATGAAATTCACCGCTAACGGCAGGATTACCCTCAGTGTTAAGCCGGACACCCAAATGGTGGAGATAGATATTACTGATACCGGCAGCGGAATCCCTAAAAACAATACCAACCTCCTGTTCCGTAAGTTCCAGCAGGCGGAATCAAATATTCTGACCCGGGATATGACCAAGGGAACGGGTCTGGGGCTCTACATTTCCAAACTCCTGGTCGAAGGGATGGGCGGACGGATTTGGCTTGTAACATCAGAACAAGGTATGGGTTCAACGTTCGCATTTACCCTGCCGGTTGCCGCCGGTTGACAGTTATTGAAATCAGTGCTGATACCGTTAGTATCTTTCTTACAAGATATTGTAAGAACGCGTCGGGCCTACGTATACTTGAATAGTGAATGTACTTCTGGTTGATGATGATCAGCTGTTTCTTAAAATCAATAAGCTGATTTTTGAGAAACAAGGCCTTAAAGTTGATGTTGCTCATAGCGGATCGGAAGCTCTTGACTATATGAAAACCAGCTTGCCGGATGTGGTACTTCTGGATGTGATGATGCCGAACGTCAGCGGACTGGAAGTGCTAATAAAAATGAAATCTGACGGAAAGCTGAAACAGGTGCCGGTCATTATGATCACCAACCTCAACTACGAACTTATGAATCGGCAGGCGAAGCAGCTTGGGGTTTTGGGGTGCCTCAAGAAGGATAATTACACGCCGGGCGAACTGTGTACCGCTGTCAGGCTGATGGTTGAACCGCAGCAGTCCCGGACGCTCAAGAAATAGCTTGAGATTGCCGGAAATGTATATGGCTATCATTTACGGTATCGATTCGGACAAACCGGTCAGTTGCGAAGATGTGCGTGACGCCATCGTCGAGTGCTTTACCCAAGCGCATCAGAAGGAACTTGAGGATCTCCGGCAGTATGCACACCTCAGCGATAATGAGTTTGAACAGCTCAAAAGGGTAAATGTCAGACAGATGGTTCGGCAGTATTTTCTTGATTCGGGCGGAGATTACGACCGACCGACCAAACAGTCACTGATCGGCGTTATCGATAAGCTCAAAACATTCGCCTGGAATTTCCGCTCTCCTGAAATAATCGCCCGGCAATACGGGGAGATCATGCAGCTGGTCGAACGGTTGCCGGCCTGAATTTACGTTCATCGTCTCCGGTCCCGGGACAGCCGTCCGAAGTATGCCCGGGAAGTAATCCGCAGGCATTATCTGCCCGGAATCAGGCTTGTTTCGGATAGCGGTATGTGCTACTAATTAAGTATGGTTACGGTTCTGATTGTCGAAGACGATCCGCTGATGGCCCGGATGTATCAGAAGATTTTCACTTTTGAGAAATACGCTGTAGAAATGGCCGCTAACGGCCTGGAAGGCCTGGAGAAGGCACGGACTGTGAAGCCGACCATCATACTCCTTGATATCATGATGCCGAAGATGAATGGCCTGGAGGTTCTGGACAAGCTTAAGAAGGATCCGGACCTAAAATCCATTCCGGTCATCATGCTGACTAATCTGGCAGGGGAAAAGGACGCTGAGACGGCGCTTCTGAAAGGCGCGGTTAAGTACATTGTCAAAAGCCAATATGAGCCCAAGGAAGTCGTGAAAATGATTAAGGAAATCATCGCCGGGAACACCCGGGATGAGGTACCGACAGCACATTAGTGCAAAATTCAAAATATCGGAATCAGATACTTTTTTACTTTTGATTTTTTACTTTTGAATTTATTATGAAGCCTGCCCGTAATCCCAGGAATCCCAAGTCACTGTTGGTCCGAAGTTCTTCCGGCCGCTTCGTCAGCCATCAGGCTGCCGCACAGGTTAAGCCGTCCAAACCAGTCAGACCGGATAAACCGACTGATAAACCCCCACCTGGGCAGCTGAATCAGAAGCCCGGTCTTTCTGCGTCCGGATCTCCTGTCAGCCGGATAGCCCCGGCCGCCGGAAGCGCTGTCAGGACGTTTACGCCCGTTCCTGCGGTCAAGCCCGATAAGCGGGAGATCGAACTGCCGTCGTCATATGGAGTCAAAGTAAGTACTCCCGTTATGGAGGTTACCGAAACCGTCGAAGACCAGTCAGGCGTGCCGATTTCCGGACGCCTGCCGCCGCTGGACCGGAAAAACAAGGTAGTTTATTTAGTCGGTTTGGCAGCCCTTTGCGGCCTCCTTTTCGGGGCAATCGTGGCTTATGTGCTGTCGACGCGTATGCCTCAGCTGGAGGACGCTTTGACAACACCTGCTCCCACTTCCGCCGTCCCGACGCCTACTCCTACGGGAGCAGTCGATAAAGCGGTGGTGACTTTTGAGGTTCTGAACGGTTCCGGAGTCGCCGGTGCTGCGGGGCGTGCTGCCGACAAACTGAAAGGTCTGGGATATACTGCCGATTCGGTCGGTAATGCCGCCGGCAGGGTCGAAACTACTGAATTTGCTATCCGTTCCGACATAGTCGGCCACGATACTATAGTTACGGACGTATTGGGATTATTCCCCGGGACGTCGGTGGTCGATCTTGCTGACTCGGACTTCACCGCCCGCCTGACCCTGGGTGAGGATACTGACTGAGGGATACGTGACTCTCACCGGCCAGCATTTCTTCCGGATCTTCGGTCCAGGTGACTAAAGTACCGTTATCCAGGGTAATTTCCGGCTGTTCCGGGGTGAGCTGGGCGACTTTCTCCATTCCGACCGAGCCGTCCGTCCTCCGTACGACCCTTTCAACGGCTGCTCCGGCATGCCTGCTGTCGTGTGTCGTAAAGTCACGGAATATCAGGATTTCTTCCTGGCCGGGCGGATTCTGGGGCTTTATGGAAAGTATTACGGTGTCCCGGGTACCGACTGCATAAGGGTATCTGGCAGGTTGCTGTACGCCTGTTTCCGAAGTACCGAATTACCTGGTTCCCAGTTCTGAACCGCGATTTCCTTGACCTGTGATTGTCGCGGAAAACGGATTACGATAGCTCCGGTGAAAGGCCACATGGCTGCCTCAATTAGTTTTTCTTTTAGACCCATAGGTAAAGTCATTATACCATTTTATATTTATCTCATAGTTAATTAGGCTGAAATACGTAATTACAGGAGCAAATATTATTAAACCTGCTCTGAATGGTTTACTGTCCGGTGGGATTCGGTGAGTAATCCCGGCCGAGAATTACCAGGAGGTCAGCTTCCGGTTTGGTTTCGCCCGCCGGCAGGGTTCCGGTCTTTCCGCCGATCAGTGCCGCCAGACTGTCGGCGGCGGCGCCTTCTGATCCGGTCAGGTCGATAACCAGCGTGCCGGGGTATTCCGGATCCTGCTTGGCGGCATTTGCCTTGCTGACTACCGTATACGGCGCATTCCGGCCGGTCAGAAAGGTTTCCAGATTATTGGCCAGCCGCGGTGTCGTCGTCCCGTTGTATATTGCCAGGTTAAACTTTTTAACGGGTGTCGGTGACGGTGTGGCAGTTCCCGGAGCCGGGGTTACAGCGGCTCCCGCGACTTCAGGATTGGTTACCGGGGAATCCTGTATTTCTGTCATTTTGATGATTTTTCCGGTAGACGGACGGTAGAGTATTGCCCGCTTGGCGTTAGGAAAGAAAAATAATCGGTCTCCGACTACAGCTGTAGAAAAGAATGGCTGATCCTTCAACTTGGATACGTCAGTTATTGTAGCGGCCGTAGGTTCTTCACCGGCCGGCAGATCGATGAGAGTCGCGATTTTCTTCAGTATCTGCTGCTGTTCGAGTTTGGCGGCTTCAGCAGGATTTTTCAGAAGTGCCTGCGTCCGCCGGTATTGTACGAAGAAATAAAGCGAAGTCCCCAGAGCGGCGATAACCAATACGAAAATCAAGCCCACCGTCAGCTTCTTCCTGCCGCTTGTCATACAGGCACCATCATACGGCAGTCCGAAGACCGGCGTCAAGGTTATGGGGCCTTCTTTAATGTCACGCTTCAGAGACTGAACACCGGATTTAATATTCGAAGGCTGAGCCTTTGATTTGGAAGGCTCAGCCTTCGAGTTTAGTTCCCTGGCTAAGGCTCATCCTTTAATTCTTTAATTCCGGTTGACGTCAGCTGATGCCGGTCGTACTATAGGGGAATTAACCGGATTTCCTGCTCCACGCTGCAGGGTCGTCCGGTTGTTCTTTAACAATACGGTATCAGTCTGTTCGGTTACGCGGCGTGGGGATCGGTTGTCCCCGTACCCCGTAACCGAATTTAAACTAATTAAGGAGGTGCCCGGAAAATTCCGATTATATCCTTGGAATATAAAACACGACCGCAAGGAGAAAATTATGTTACACAGGCTTCTGATTGTGGCTCAACAAACAGGTTCAATTCTTATCATAGATGCGAACCTGGGAATTGTCGAACCGGATGTCGGCGTGACCGGAACTATCGAACAGGTTTACCTATACCTGCCGACGATTGACAATCCGCAGAATAATGACGATTTGACCGGGATTGCATTTCGGATCGTATCCGAACCCGATCTGATCCCCGGATTCACCCTTAAGCCTTGGGGAGTGACAGCGAGGGGTATCGAGGGGGCGATATGAGAATCCTGATGATTCTGGTACCCGGTGGATCGGAAATTGATGCCGATGTCGCAGTAGTCGGCGGAGGTGAGCCGGTCGTGGGCGTCACCGTTGTCATTCAGCACGTACATGAGTACGTCCGCAATGGACACCCGCGGGAAGGCGAAAACCTTTACGGTTTGGAGCTAGAGCTGCTAAAAAATCAGGGATTGGCACCTTGTACAGATGCATCTGATGTGTTCTGCTTTGAAGCCAGGGTAGCTAATTTAAGTTTGGCAAATGACATTTGAGGGAGAATGCCATGTTCATAATCATCGTAAATTACCGAGATGAGGTTGAAATTGAAGCTCAAATGGGGGTGGTGCCGGTCAGTGGAGGCTGTGAAGTCGGCGGCACCGTCCGGGTAGTCAACGTCACACCGGACGTCGGTGTACCTATATTTGTTATCGTCGGCCTCCCCGGCAAAACATTACTCATTGAAGAGCATCTGGGTAATATTGGATCAGTCCCAAAATACCGGGCCAAACTCTGGCCCCCGGATCAGCAGTAAACAAGTAAAGGAGCAAATAATGTTAGCCACGATCGTGATATCACTAAAGACCGGCAGTCTGATCACTGCCGAGGTTGATGGCACAAACGGTATTGCCGCCGGCGAGGTGGTAACTATCCGTTTTGTGTATGAATACTATCGCCCTCATCAGCCGCCAGCGGACGTAAATGACAGGTATGCGCTCGTCGGGCTCAAAGTAGCCCTGACGAAGTTGAATTCCGACGTAGTAAAAGACAATGTGCTGGGAGAATTGCCTTCTTACGAAGGCAGCGTGTTCCCCGAACCCGCCTGGCCAATTTAAATTCAATCCTGATACCGTATCAGTTCCCGCCCTGCGGGGCATATCATGCGCCGCGGGCGGGAACATTTTTCAGTCATAATTACGGAGTCATTTATATAGTCATTACTATCACTGAATATAATTATCTTCCATATCCATAAAAACCATCATTAAAAATGCAGCCGCATTTCTAAATACAACTTCAGCTTCGGAAAACCGACCGCTATCGTCAGAAAATAATTTACGACGTATTGAGATCGACTAAATATGGGTCAATGAGTATTTTGATATAGTAAATTTTCTATTTCAGATACCTCTCAAATATATAAAGTAATCATATTTAATATATCAAATTGTTGCTTACTACATAATTTTCCCGGTTTCATTTATAATACCCTATAAGATTATTGCTGCCATTGCTGCCTGTATTTATTATGGCATTCAATCACTACGAAGAAGATCCGCAGCAGGATTATGTTCCGGGGCAGTTTCCGGCCCTGCCGGACGGGCTGTCCGGAGGTGACGGTCCGCTGATGGTTATGCCCGGCGCGAGTGGCCTTGCGGAAGTTCCGGCAGCCTCCTGGAACCGGATGCATCGGGAAATGACAACTTTCGGCTTCCTCCAGGACGAAAGGCTATACCTGGATGGACTTTTCAAATACTTCCGCCGTTTAGGCGGTAATCTCATTGACTTAAGCACACCGGACCTGTTTATTCCGGTTTCCGGGCTGCCGGTGCCGACTATAGTGGCATCGGAGCAGCGGGGCAGGTCTTACGAATTCGATGACGGCAGCACATCGGAACGGTTGGTATTGCGCCTAAATCATGGTGACGGCAGTATCATAACTTTCGACTACCCTAAGTCCGGTTACTATTTGGAAAACGGTCACCTGAAAGTACCGCCGGATTATGACGGTTTAAGCGATTCGCCGATGAGTCTGGGGACATTCGACCATTATGACGCCGGCGGGCAAGCTTTCTACAATTTCAGTCCCGTCGAAGTAATTGCGGCCGGTATGCAGTTTGCACGACGCAAACTAGCCGGTTATGATGCGGTTTGGGAGACCGGATCCGTCCGGCCTGAGGATATCCACCATATCACCCTGCTACCGCTGCACCGCGGGTCACTCCGGAAGGATTTCAGCCATTTTGCCGCAACCACCGGCGCCCCGTGGGGGGCTGCTGTCGTCCTCAAACCCGTTGTCTGACCGGTTCCAACTTCATCCGGATGCGGTACAATTGGTAATGAGACCGGATATTGCGGTTTCCTGCCTATGTCCCGGGGTCTTATCGGTTTTATCCTGCTAACGCTGTTGGGTCTTTCTATAATACCCCGATCTGTTTCTGCGTTGGACCTTGAGTCCACCAAGTCCGCCGACCTCAGCGTTTCCGCCCGTATCAAAGCCCGGGCGGAGGATCTTTTATTCGGCTTTACATCAAACCTGACCACCAACACTGTCGGAGCCGACACCGAGATCGAATACACCATATCCTACGGCTCCCGCCTGGATTACGGGACGCCGATGGTCATCGAAGCCGAATGGAGCCTGGGTAGCATACCCAACGAAAACCTTTACGCTTATACGGTCGTCAGTTATGTACCGGGATCGGCGACCAAGGATTACTGGGGCCAGTCGACGCCGGTGGTGGACATTGCCAGGCGCAAAATCACCTGGACCGTCACCCGGTTCCCGCCCAACACGGTCGACAAGACGCTCCGTTTCCGGCTGCGCACTCCCGGCGTTTACGTCACCGACAAAAACGTAAATTTTACGGTTACGGCGCGCCTTAGGACCGATGAAGTCGTGCTGTCGCCGATCACGCTTGACCAGATTTACACGCCCGGCGAATTCATCCGCAGGCAGCTCAAAGGGCTTCATCTGCTGGTCGCCGAAATCCGCCGGATCACGGACCACTCGTTTACGCTCTTTATCGTCACCAGCGTCCCGGCCAAAACCGTCATCGAATACGGTCTGACTCCTGACTTAGGCGAAAGTTATGTCGACGATACGCTCTCCGATCAGAAACTGATTACCATCGACGGACTGCTGCCGGCGACGACGTATTATTACCGGATACTCATCGAAAACGATAAGGGCATCCAGCGGCGGACGCCGGAGTTGTTCCAGGTGACCACGGCCGCCAAAAGCCTGGTATCCCTGATTGACCAGGACCGGGTGCTGATTTCTTCCCGCGGCGTGCCGCTTCTCTCTACTTCCGGACTCGGGCAGGGGAGTGAGATTCTGGCTCCGGCCGGGGTTCCGGTCAGCGTTTTTTTGCCTTTCGTGGTTGAGCTGCCGGCCAATGTTTACCTGTCAGTCGGCGACACTGACGTTCTAGGACTGTCAACCGATTCGGTATCCCCGGCTCCGGCCCAGAAAATACGGCTGCTGGAAACGCAGTTCCGGGTGTATTCGGGGTCCTTCACCGCGCCCCTCACCTCCGGTAGGTATGACCTGTACCTCGAAGCCGATGTCAACGGGACAATCAACCGGGACATCATCACCTCCCTGATCGTAGCCGACCGGATCACCGTCAGAACTGACAAGGGTAAGCCGGTTGAGAACGCCCTGGTATACCTGGAGCGATACGACCGGGTGAAAGACGCTTATGAGTACTTCCCGGCCGAATCCTTCGGGAGCCGCAATCCCTCCTACACCGGCAGTGACGGCACGGTCG